>ENA-OSIY01000190-OSIY01000190.1-marine-metagenome-genome-assembly--contig:-NODE-190-length-35595-cov-6.286306_pt1 | contig 35595 bp, 34 predicted proteins | sample MGYA00237884_ERZ534233 | MGnify/ENA primary metagenome ERZ534233 (study PRJEB26412, sample SAMN06343840) | marine metagenome | isolation source: estuarine water | place: USA: Columbia River Estuary... | reverse complement strand
ATTTTCTGTAGTATCTATTTTTTGTTCTTGGTCTTTATTAGAATTAGTTTCTTCGTTATTATTCATAAGCCTATATATTTAGAGCAATACTTTATAATTTTTTTCACATATATAGGTACTATATTTCAGATTTCTAGCTTTATTATGAGAAAAGATAACAGAGACAATCTTAGTTTAAGAAAAATTGAGATAATTCCAAATTTTATTAAAAATTCAGATGGTTCCTGCCTTGTTAAGTTTGGAGAAACACAGGTTGTTTGCACTGCTTCAGTTGATTCAAAAGTTCCAAGATGGCTTGTTGGTTCAGGAAAGGGTTGGGTTACAGCAGAGTATGGAATGTTGCCAAGGTCTACCCATGAAAGAATGAGACGAGAGGCTGCGGTTGGTAAAATAGGTGGAAGAACATCAGAAATTCAAAGATTAATTGGAAGATCATTAAGAGCTATTGTTGATCTAGGATTGTTAAATGAAAAATTAATTACTATTGATTGCGATGTTTTAACTGCTGATGGCGGAACAAGAACAGCGGCTATTACTGGTGGTTTTGTTGCATTAAAATTGTGTATTGAACAGTTGCTACGAAATAAGGAAATTAAAATAAATCCAATGCAGCAATATGTGGCAGCGGTTAGCTGTGGAATTGTAGATGGTAAAATTTTATTAGATTTAAATTATGAAGAAGATAGCAAAGCAGATATCGATGCTAACTTTGTTATAACTGAGAATATGCAATTAGTTGAAATTCAGGCAACGGGGGAAAGAAAAACATTTTCAGACGAGGATCTAAGCGAAATGCTAAAAATTTCAAAGAGTGCAATAAAAGAAATAATACAACATCAAAAGTCTTGTTTTGAAAAATAAGTTAAGAAATTTAAAAAATATAAAATCTTTATTGATAGCAACGAACAATAAAGGAAAACTTTCAGAAATAAAAAAATTATTACCTAAGCATATTACTTTTTATAGTCCAAAAGATTTTAATTTGATCGAACCTATTGAGAATGAAAAAACATTCGAGGGAAACGCTGTAATTAAAGCTAGATATTGTGCGCAAAAATCTAAATTAATATCTTTATCCGATGATTCTGGACTAGAAATATCAACTTTAAATAAGGCACCTGGAATTTATTCAGCAAGATGGGCAGGAAAGAAAAAAGATTTTAAACTAGCAATTAAAAAAGTTTATTCAAAACTAAAAAAGAAAAAAAAATTAAACAAAAAAAATAAAGCTAGATTTTATTGTTCATTAGCAATTGCTTTTCCAAATGGAGAATACAAAACATTTAGTGGAACGGTTAATGGTAAAATTTCAAAAGAACCCAAAGGCAATAATGGATTTGGCTATGATCCTATATTTATTCCAAATGGGTATAAAAAAACTTTTGGAGAAATGAAGGCTAATTTAAAGGATAAAATAAGCCATCGTTATAAGGCATTTAATAAAATAAAAAGATATTTTAAATATTAGATTTATGGAAAATATTAAATTTATAGATCAGAATTTAGAAAAGGGGCTTTATTTAGTTTCAACACCCATTGGCAACTTAGCAGACATTACCATTCGAGCTTTAAATATTTTAAAAAAATCAGACATTATTTTATGTGAAGATAAAAGAGTTTCAAAAAAATTATTAGATTATTATGACATCAAAGCTCAATTATTTTCATATCATAAGTTTAATGAAAAAGAATCGGTTGAAAAAATATTAGAAATTTTTAAAAAATATAAAATTGTATCTTTAATAAGCGATGCTGGAACACCATTAATATCTGATCCTGGAAAAATTTTAATTAATGAGATTAAAAAAAATAATATAAAGATTATTCCGATACCTGGAGCATCAGCAGTGACAGCAGCTTTTAGTTTAGCGGGTTATAGCGATGATTATTATTTTTATGGATTTTTACCTAAAAAATTAGGAGAGAGAAAAAAAGTTTATGAAAAATTTTCTAATTTAGATAGTTCAATTATTATATTTTTACCAGCGAGAGACTTAGTTTCTATAATAAAAGAAATGATAGAGTTTCTTGGAGAAAGACAGATATTAGTAGCTAAAGAAATTACAAAAATACATGAGAATATAATCAAAGGAACGCTCGATAATATTCTTGATAAAGTTAAATCAATTATTCTTAAAGGGGAGGTTACAATAGTATTGTCTTCTGAGGCGAATAAAAATAATGAACAAAATGTTGATTTAAATAAAGAAATTTTAGATTTATCAAAAAAAATGAAAACAGCTGATCTTGCAAAATATTTATCTAAAAAATTTAAATTTTCCAAACAAGAAATTTATAAAAAAATTTTAATGTTAAATAAAAAGTAATGAAATTTTTAAAAGTAATTTTTATATTTTTTTTTTTAACGTCGTGTATTGGAAATTTTACATCAACTGTTTTTGGTATTGGTGTTAATATTAATTTAGATCCAAGATCTCCAGGATTATATTTAGATGATAAATTAGCAGAAACACTTATCATGAAGAAAATTGTTCAGAACAATTACAAACAAATATTTTTAAACGTTAAAGTTATAGATGGAACTGCTATTTTAAGTGGACGAGTTGAAAATGCAGAAGATAAATTAAAAATGACAAAATTTGCATGGGAAACAGCAGGCATTAAAGCTGTGAGAAATGACATTGTTATTGCTGACGAAACTTCTTTCAGACAGAGAGCAAAAGATATTTTAATATCTGCACAATTGGAAGCAGCTTTATTAATAAATAAAAAAATTAATTCTCGAAATTATAATTTAGAAACTATTAATGGTAAGATTTATATTTATGGAATGGCAAAAACTACAGCTGAGCTTGAAGAAGTTATTAAAGAGGCAAAATTAATACCTGATGTAGCTGAGGTTGTTCCAAGTATTATTCTTGCTGATAATTTATCTAGAAGAAATTATCTTTAATTTTTTTTATATTTAATTACGTCTGAAGAGAAAGCGGCAATAGCTGCCATATTAAAGATATCAGAAACTTTTGATCGTAAAGTTGCAATCTCAATAGGTTTATTTAATCCAATTAATAAAGGACCAATTAATGTGCTGCCACCCAGTTCTTTAAGTAATTTTGTAGAAATTGCAGCGCTGTGAATTGCTGGCATAATTAAAATGTTTGCAGGTGCTGATAATTTTGAAAATGGATAAATAGTTTTAAATTTTGGATTTAAAGCTACATCTGGTTGCATTTCTCCTTCAAATTCAAAATCAACTTTTCTTTTCTCAAGTAAATCTCTAGCATCTCTTAAATGAACACTTCTTTCAGACATAGGCTTTCCAAATGTTGAATGAGCAAGAAAAGCAACTCTTGGAGTAAAACCAAGAGTTTTTGCAACTCTAGCTGAAGAGATGGCTATATCTGCTAAATTTTCTGCAGTTGGATATTCATGAACGTTTGTATCTGCAATAAATACCGTTCCTTTTTTGGTAACAACAATTGTAAGTCCAAAAATAATTTCACCTGGTCTTTCATCTACAACGTATTTAATATTTTCCAAAGTATCGCTGAAAGTTCTAGTCACACCTGTTACCATTGCATCCGCATCACCAAGATCAACCATACAAGATCCAAAAACAATTCTATTTGTTCTAATTAATCTATCGCAGTCTCTTTTTAAGAAACCTTTTCTTTGTAATCTTTTGTAAATATGATCCGAATATCTTTGTCTTTGTTTTTCATCTTTAGAATTATGAATTTCAATAGATTTATCCAATGTTAGACCAAGATCTTTAAGCTGTTGAGCTATTTTTTCGCTGCTTCCAATTAAAACTGGTGTCCCAAGACCATTATTTTTAAAATCGATCGCAGCTCTAAGCATAGACTCTTCTTCGCCCTCTGCAAAAATAACTCTTTTTTGTTTTTTTCTAACTTGTGCATAAATATTTTGTAAAAACCCAACAGAGGGATCTAATCTTGCAGCAAGACTATCCTTATATGCAGCGATATCTTCGATTTTCTTTTGAGCAACGCCACTTTTCATAGCAGCCTCTGCTACCGCGGCAGATACATTTCTAATTAATCTTGGATCAAATGGAGATGGGATAATATAATTTTTTCCAAATTTGGGTCTTTCACCGCCGTAAGCAGCAACCACTTCATCCGGAACATCTTCTTTTGCAAGATCCGCTATGGCTTTTGCAGCAGCGATCTTCATTTCTTCATTAATAGTTTTAGCTCTACAATCTAAAGCCCCTCTAAAAATATATGGAAAACCTAAAACATTATTTACTTGGTTTGGATAATCAGATCTTCCAGTTGCAATAATTGCATCACTTCTTGTTTGTTCGATTAATTCAGGAAGAATTTCAGGATCTGGATTTGCGCAAGCAAAAATAATTGGATCTTTTGCCATGGATTTTACCATTGCAGGTGTTACTACATTTTTTGCAGATAAACCTAAAAAAATATCTGCTCCTTTCATCGCCTCTTCTAAAGTTCTAAGTTTTGTATTAACAGCATGCGCTGATTTAAACTGATCTACTTTCGGACGACCTTTGTAAATTACTCCTTCTCGATCTAACATCACTACATTATCATCGGGTAAGCCCATGGCCTTTAATAATGACACACAGGAAAGACCAGCAGCCCCTGCGCCATTAACAACCATTCTAACTTTTTTTATTGATTTTTTTACAATTTCCAAAGCATTTAAAATTCCAGCCACAGTAATAATAGCCGTTCCATGTTGATCATCATGAAATACAGGAATTTTAAGTTTATTTTTTAATTCTTGTTCAATAATAAAACAGTCTGGAGATGCGATATCTTCTAAGTTGATGCCTCCAAAACTGTTTCCAATTTTAGCAACACAATTAATAATTTCTTCAGCATTCTGTGAGTCAACTTCAATATCAATTGAGTCAATGTCGGCAAATCTTTTAAAAAGAACAGCCTTACCTTCCATGACTGGTTTTGAAGCAAGTGCGCCTAAATTTCCAAGTCCTAAAATTGCAGACCCATTTGATATAACAGCTACAGTATTTCCTTTGCTTGTGTAGTCATAAACTTTTGATGGATCTTTTGCTATCGCCTCAACAGGAACAGCAACACCAGGCGAATAGGCAAGCGCCAAATCTCTTTGGGTTGCCATAGGTTTACTTGCAATTATTTCAATTTTTCCAGGCTTACCCTGACTATGATAGTCTAAAGCTTCTTTATCTGTAAACTTTTCCATAATATTGTTTTTAATATAAATAAAACTGTAAGAAGAAGTTATTTTTCTTATACTAAGTTCTTAGATTTTAAATTATTAAAACAAAGTTGAAACTAAATATCAAATGAATATTTTAAAAAATATCTCTTATTTTGGATTTTCGACTTTTTTAAGTAGAATTCTTGGCTATTTAAGGGATACTTTAATTGCAGTATTTCTTGGAACCTCAGCTGTTGCGGACGCTCTCTTTGTTGCATTTAGAATACCAAATACTTTTAGATCTTTATTTGCAGAGGGCTCTTTTAATTCTGCTTTTATCCCAGCTTACGCAAAGCAAAAGGGCAGTAAAAAAAATCATTTTGCAAACCAAATATTAAATTTATTAATTATTTTTACCCTTTTTATAATTTTTATTATCGAAATATTTACACCTGAATTTTTATTTCTTATTTCACCTGGCTTTAAAGATATTGATGGAAAATTTGATCTTGCCGTAGATCTTAGTAGAATTACCATTCCTTTTTTATTTTTTGTATCCATTTCATCATTTCTTTCAGCTATTTTAAATTCAAAAGGAAAATTTTTAATCACTGCTGCAGCACCCATTATATTAAATATTTTGTTAATTTTATCTTTAGTTCTTTTTCACAGTTCTCATACAGAAATAGTTTATGCCTCTTCCTATGCCTTAACGATTGCAGGAATTATTCAGGTTATTTTTTTATTTTTCTTTGCAAAGAAATATTTTAAAATTAATTTAAGTTTTATCATTAATATTAATAATCAAGTTAAGTCTTTTTTTGGCAAATTATTACCTAGCGTATTTGCATCGGGTGTGAATCAAATAAATATTTTAATTGGAACAATTATCGCTTCATTTGAAAGTGGAGCTGTTTCTTATTTATACTATGCAGATAGGATTTATCAGTTGCCATTAGCTTTAACTGGAATTGCAATCGCAACTGTTATCTTGCCAAGTTTATCTAAAGAAGTTTTTAAATCGAAATTAGTAAAAGTAAATTTTATTCAAAATCGCTCTTTAGAATTATGTTTGTTTTTATCACTACCAGCAACGGTTGGAATATTTCTTGCATCTGAACAAATTATATCAGCTCTGTATGGTTATGGTTTTTTTGATACAGAGAGTGTTATGAATACTTCGGCGGCACTTTTATTATTTGGAATAGGACTGCCTGCTTTTGGATTAATTAAAATTTATTCGAGTTTTTATTTTGCAAGAAGCAATACAAAATTTCCATTTTATTTATCTTTGTTCTCTGTGATTTTAAATATTTCAATTAGCCTTGCCTTATTTAAGAGTTATGGTTTTATAATTATACCTCTTGCAACCAGCATTTCTGCTTGGCTGACAGTTGTTGTTTATCAATTAAACCTTATTAAATCTGGCTATCATTCCTTTGATAAATTGTTCGCAATTAGATTTATAAAATCAGTTCTTTGCACATTGATTATGGGATTAATTCTTTCTGTTTTATTAAAATATTTTGCAAATCATTTAGAATCAAAAACGATATTAAAAGCGATAATTTTAATATCTGTAGTTTTATTCTCCGCGTTTATCTACTTTTTAACTGCCTATTTTTTAAAAGCATTTCGTATTAAAGATTTAAAGGTTTAAATTTTAAATGATTAAAAATAGAATTTTATCCGGTGTTCAGCCAACGGGAAACCTTCATCTTGGCAACTATTTAGGCGCAATTAAAAATTTTGTTAAGTTACAAAAAGATTACGAGTGTTATTTCATGTTAGCAGACCTACATTCAATAACCGTATTTCAAGATCCAAAACAATTAAGAGAGAATATAATTGAAACCGCTGCTGTTTTTCTTGCCTGCGGATTAGATCCAAAAAAAAATGTAATATTTTGTCAGTCAAGTGTTGGTGGGCATTCTGAATTAGCGTGGATATTTAATTGTGTCGCAAGAATTGGCTGGCTAAACCGAATGACACAATTTAAAGAAAAAGCAGGATCAAATAAAGAAAAAGCAAGCGTTGGTCTTTATTCTTATCCAACTTTAATGGCAGCCGATATTTTGCTTTATAAAGCAACGCACGTTCCTGTGGGAGAAGATCAAAAACAACACTTAGAACTGTGCAGAGATATTGCAGTGAAATTTAATAATGATTTCAATTGCAAAGATTTTTTTACATTACCAGAACCGATTATTACAAAAGAAGTTGCAAGAATAATGAGTTTAAAAGATGGAACTAAAAAGATGAGCAAATCTGATGAGTCCGAGGCTTCAAGAATTAATTTAACAGACACAGAAGAAGATATCGTACAAAAAATTAAAAAAGCAAAAACAGATAACGATTTGATTCCAGACACTGAGTCAAAGTTAGCAGACAGACCAGAGGCTAGAAATTTAATCAATATCTTTTCTATTTTAAATAACAATACAATTGAAAAAACTTTAAAAGAATTAAATGGTAAAAATTTTTCTGAATTAAAAAATAAACTAAGTGAGGCTTTGATTAAAGAAATTATTCCTATAGGGAAAAAAATTAAAGAATTTAAAAAAGATACAGATGCAATTAAAAAGATATTAAAAAGTGGAAGTGAAAAAGCGAATATTGAATCTCAAAAAACTATAAAAGAAGTACATAAGATTGTTGGATTGTCCTTATCTTAATGAGGAAAGATTATTTAGTTATTATTGATGAGACTGATGAGCTTAAGAATGCAATTTATTTTGCAGCCAAAAGATCAGTAGCAAATAATGCTAATTTAATAATGCTTTACGTTGTAAGGCCGGCAGTGAATGCTGAATGGGCATCAGTTGGAAATCTTATTGAACAAGAAGAGACAAGTGAGGGAAAAAAAATTAGCAGACTTTGGTCGGCTGTAGTTGAAGAAAAATTTAAAATAAAACCACAGATCATTATTAAGATGGGTGATAAGGTTGATGAAATAATCAAATTTCTTAAAGAGGATAAGAGTATTAGATTTCTTGTATTGGGCTCTTCAATTGATAGCGATCCAGGGCCAATTATTAAATCTTTATCAAAAAAGATGAATGATCTGTCAGTGCCCTTAGTTATAATCCCAGGTCTCATTTCAGAAAAGGAACTGGATAATTTAATATAAGCTATTGAATTTTAAGTCTTATTATAAAGTCTAATTACTTTAATAACAAATCATACTAACCACATATACACATATGAATATTGATGTGCAGCAAACTCCAAATCCAGACACATTAAAATTTGTGTTAGGTTTAGAGTTGGTACAAAACGGTTCTATCGAATTTAAAAGCCATTCAGAGGCTAAAGAATATCCCTTTGTTCAAAAAATATTTGAGCTTGGAGCTGAGCTCGTCTTTTTTGGAGCTAATTTTATCTCTGTTAAAAAGAATGGGTCTTTAGAGTGGGGAAAAATATTAGAGGAAATTAAAAATATTATAAAAAATGATTTTCCTAAAAATTTTACAGCAATCAATATAAAAAAAGAAACAAGCGATAATAAAGATGAGATATTTAAAAAAATTGAAGAAGTGCTAGAACTTAAAATACGCCCTGCAGTTGCACAGGATGGAGGCAATATTAAGTTAAGATCTTTTATTGATGGGGTGGCTGAAGTAGAATTACAAGGAAGCTGTGCAGGTTGTCCATCTTCTACATTAACTTTAAAACAAGGCGTTGAACGAATGCTCGTTCATTATGTACCTGAAGTAAAAAGCGTTAGAGCTGTAAGTCTATAATATAAATTAATATGAAAAAAATTTTTTTAAATCAAAAATTAATTAATTTTTTTGAAAAAATAAGAGAAGAAATTTTTAACAACGGTTTCTCACGATATATCGTTGATACATTTGCTCCAACATTTAGATTTTTTTCTTTTATTTTAAAAAATATAAATAAAATTTACTTTTTTTTAATTAAGAAATTCAATCTTAAAAAAATGTTACCTTACACAGTCATTGTTACTTTAATTATTTTTACTGCTTTTGTTCCAGAAAATTTCAAGTCTTCAGGCGACAAAAAAAAGATAATTAATAATCAAACAGAAGAATATACTACAAACGACCCTTCCATTGATCAGATGTTAAAGAAAAGTTTTTTAACCAATGATTCAAAAAAATTAAGTTTAGATTTTCAGCAAGTAGTAAGTATTATTAATTTATTTGAAAAGAGCGGTTATAATCTTGAAAAAGTTAGAGAAGGAGCGCCTGTTGCTAATTTCTTTTTAGCAAAATTTCCAGAAGGCATCAGTGAGTTAGACAATATTGAACAAAGAAAAAGAATTTTTATACAAATATTATTGCCAATTGTTTTGTCAGAAAATGAAAAAATTATTGCTGATCGAAGAATCTTAACAACGATCATGAATAGAAAAAGTTTTAAAAAAGATGCTGATTGGCTAAATGAGAAGTTTCAGCAATACAAAGTTAAAAATAACAGTGTTAAAGAATTATTAGTTAAAATGGACATTATTCCTCCTTCATTAGCTATAGCGCAAGCCGCTTATGAAAGTGGTTGGGGTACATCTCGTTTTGCAATTGAGGGTAATGCTTTATTTGGTCAGTGGGGATGGAAAGAGCATAAAGGGATGGTGCCAGAAAATCGAGGCGAAGATGAAAAGCATGAAGTTTCAAAGTTTAATCAAATTAGATATGCAGTGAGCGCCTATAAGAATAACTTAAATACACACCCATTTTATGAAGAATTTCGAATAGAAAGAGCTAAACAAAGATCAGGTAGATTAAGTGGATCAATATCAGGAATAAAATTAATTAAACATGTTCATAAATACTCAATTAAAGGAGATGATTATGTTCTTGGTTTAAAGAAAATTATTGAACAAAATTCTCTACAAGATTTTGATAAAGCAAATTTATTAGTTAAAAGATCAGGATCGATCTAATTTCCATCTACTATAAACTGAAATCCCAACCAGCGCCATTGATTATCTTTATCTAATAAAGAACAATTGATTCTGCCAGTTCTTGTTGTAAATTTTTTATCTAAATTAACTTTTATCCAATTTTTTTCAATAAAAGATATTTTCTTTTTACTCCACTCACCACCATCATTAGCAAAGCAATTAATCTTTTCTAAATTAGTAATCTCTTTAAAAAATTCTATTTCAATTTTTGGAGGATTTTCAAATTTAGTAATGAATTTATTTTCTGGCTTGAAAGATTTAAAAGGAAAAGGTTTAGTATTTAATAAGGTTAAAAATCTTTCTGCTTTTCCATAGCTTTCGTTTACAGGGTAACGAGGGAGTTCAAATAAATCTTTTGATTTATCAATAACACCAGAATGTTGTCCAAAAGCTAATTCGTAATTAAATTCTTTTACAATTTTTTTAAAAGTAGAACTATATTCGCCAAATGGATAAGAAAAATATTTGGGTCTAAAAGATAATTCTCTTAAAAAATCTTTATGAGATTTTTCTAAATCTTCTTTTATTTCGCTTTCAGATTTATTAACTAAATATTCATGAGAAAAACTATGACCACCGATAGTTCCAATTTTTGAATTATGAATTTCTCGCACCTGATCCCAAGTCATATAATTGGGGTTATTAGCATTAACTTCTCGTGTATTAAAAAAAAGTATAAATGGAATTTTTTTCTCTTTTAAAATCTTCCAGCCATTTTCGTAAAATGATCTATAAGCATCATCAACAGTAATTAAAACTTTCTTAGAATCGTAACTTTTATTTTCAATAAGAATTTTTCGTAATTCATCAATTGAAATAAATTCAATCTTATTTTGATTAATAATTTCTAGTTGTAAATTAAACTCTTTTAGTCTGACATTGGTTGTTGGATATTTGTTTTCCTCAAAACGATGATACATTAATCCAATAATTCCCTTTTCATTTTGATATTCTTGAGAATTAACTTCAGAAAGATTAGCAATTATTAAAAAAGTAATTAAAATAATTCTTTTTATGAATGGAGTCATGAATTCTCGTTTTTGTTCGATCGATTTTACATTTGGAAGTTTAATACTAATTGCAAAAGAAAACAATTCCGACTTTGCTTTAGTTCTGGATAAATTCTTAAATAGTGAAAATTTTATAAATATTCTTTTAGATTTCTTTCAGAAAAACAATATCAAAATAGAAAACTTAAATTTTTTTATGATTAACTTAGGACCAGGTGGATTTGTTGGTCTTAGAAATATTTTATCTTCAATTAAAAGTATTGCCTTAGTTAAAAAAATTAAAGTGCTCGGATTTAATAATTTTCAGATTCTAAAAACTACAATTGCTAACCAGGATTATGAAAAAGTTGCCTTAGAAGTGAATAATAGATTCTATATTAAAGACCTAAAAAATTGTGATGACTATTATTCAAAATTTACTGTTCAAAACGCTTTTGAAAAAAATAGTGATAAAATAGTTAAATTCTCAAAATTAACCAAATATACATCTAAGAATCTTCAATATATTTTGGATAATAAACTTTTCATTGATAGCAAATTATTCCCCATTTATGAAAATATGTAACAAATATATTTCATTTATTTGTTTTTTTTTATACGTTCAGAGCTTCTAATATTTTGAGATTAAAATAATTGTTAAAAACATTTTATATAAAGACTTTTGGTTGTCAGATGAATGAGTACGATTCTGATAAAATATCCGACTTAATGCAGTCTGTTAATTTTGTAAGATCTGAAACTTTAGCAGATGTAGATTGTATTATATTTAATACTTGCCACATTAGAGAAAAAGCAACTGAGAAAGTTTATTCTGATATTGGCAAAATTAAAAAACTGAATCGATCTAAAAAGAAACCGATTTTTGTATTAGCCGGATGTATAGCGCAAGCACAGGGCGAGGAGATTTTTAAAAGAACTAACTATGTCGATATTGTTGTTGGGCCACAATCTTACCATCGACTGCCTGAACAAATTAAAAATTTTGCAGAAAGAAAAGAAAATTTTTCTGACACTAATTTTGAATTAATAGAAAAATTTGATACTTTAGATAATTTAAAATCTTCAAGAAAATCTAAAGTTTCTGAATTTTTAACCATCCAAGAAGGTTGTGATAAATTTTGTTCTTTTTGTGTAGTTCCTTATACAAGAGGCGCTGAATTTTCTAGATCGTTTAACAGCATTATTAATGAGGCAAAAAAATTATCAGATAATGGAGTTAGAGAAATTGTTTTGCTTGGACAAAATGTTAGCGCTTACAAATATGTCGATGGAAATAAAACTTACAATCTTGCAAAACTTATTGATGAAATAGCTAAAATTAATTCAATTCATCGAATACGTTTTACCACTTCACATCCAAATGACATGGATCAAGAATTGATAGAGGCTTTTAAATATCAAAAAAAATTAATGCCGCAATTACATTTACCCATTCAATCGGGTTCTAATAAAATTTTAAAATTGATGAATAGAAAACATACAAGAGAATATTATTTAGATTTAATTGCTAAATTTAAAGAAGCTAATCCAGAAATGGAATTTTCTAGCGATTTTATAATTGGTTTTCCAGGTGAGGAAGAACAGGATTTTCAAGATACGCTTGATATTATTAACAGAGTAAATTTTAATAGTTCTTATTCATTTATATATAGTCAAAGACCAGGCACTCCAGCTGTTGATCGAGATCAGATATCCCTAGATATATGCAAAGGCCGATTATTAAAATTACAGACTTTATTAGGTGATATTCAATTTAAAAACAGCAAACAATTAATAGGAAAAAAAACTGAAATATTAATTGAGAATAAAACTAAAACTCCAGGCCAATTTTTTGGTAGAAGTAAATTTATGCATTCTATCTTCTTTAACTCTGAAAATTGTAATCCAGGAGATTTAGTGGATATTGAAATTACTTCCTGCAATAGCAAAAATCTTTTTGGTGTATTGCAAAAAGAAGAAGCACTCGTTTGATGAATATATCTAAAGTGTCTAGTTCACAGATTGAAATTATTGAAAAAAATAATGATTATTTGAGTTTTTATATAAAAAATAATTTAGTTTTAAGTAAAATCATTGGTGAGTTTGATTCGAATCTTAAGGAAATAGAAAATATTACTAATACAAAAATTAATTTAAGAGGAAATTTAATGATTGTAAGAGGGGATTTGAATAATAGACAATCGGTTGTTCAAATTATGGACAATCTTATCGCAAAATTTGTAAACACAAACAGCATTGAAAAAGAAGACATTAAGACAATCTTTGATGTAACTAAAATGAATAGAACGGAATCAAATCCTAATTCAATTTATAGTGATAATGATGCTATCAAAACATCAAAAAAAATAATTTTACCAAGATCTGAGAAGCAGAAAATTTACGTAGATGCTTTAAAAAATCATAAAATTGTAATGGCATTAGGACCTGCTGGAACTGGAAAAACTTTTTTAGCGGTTGCGATAGCAGTTACCTTTTTATTAGAAGATAGAGTTAAAAAAATAATATTATCAAGACCAGCAGTAGAAGCAGGAGAAAATTTAGGATTTTTACCAGGAGATATGAAGGACAAAATTGATCCTTATCTTATACCTCTTTACGATTCTCTTTATGAGCTTCTAGGATATGACAAAATTCAAAGAAAAATAGAAGAGGGTATAATTGAGATTGCACCACTTGCTTTTATGAGAGGAAGAACACTAAAAGATTCATTTGTCATATTAGATGAAGCTCAGAATGCAACGTTTACTCAAATAAAAATGTTCTTAACTAGACTTGGAAATAATTCAACAATGGTAATAAACGGCGACCCATCACAAGTGGATTTAGCAAAATCAAAAGAATCCGGACTTTATGAAACCACAAAAATTCTTAAAGATATTAAAGAAATTAAAACCATAAACTTTGATCATAATGATGTTATGAGACATCCTTTAGTTTCTAAAATCGTTAAGGCTTATGATGATTATGAAAAAAAAGAGCCGAATGGTAAAAGTTAATTTAGTTATTGAACATAAGAGCTGGAAATCTAGATACCCCAAAGTAAATTTGTTTCTTAAAAGAAGTATTAAAAAAATTTTATTATCTATATTTCCATCTAGGGTAATGGCCTGTGAAATATCCATTCTTCTAACGGGCACAAAAAATATGAAAAATCTTAATAAAAAATTTAGGAAAATTAATAAGGATACAGACGTATTATCTTTTCCCGCGGAGGATAAAAATTTTTTTAAAAAGGATCTTAAATTAAAGAAAAAGGTTTACCTTGGAGATATCGCGCTAAGTTATCAGTATATTGAAGCGATTATTAAAAAAGAAAATATAAACTTTGATGATTATTTTAAAAAAATGTTAATTCATGGCGTTTTACATCTTATTGGCTATGAGCATGATTCATTTAAAAAATATAAAAAAATGAATCTGTTAGAGCAAAAAATTATTAGAAGTATTTAAAAATAAGGATGTCAAAAAAAAATATTTTTTTTATCTACACTTTTTTATTATTATTAGGCTCTTTATCTAGCTTTTCTTTGCCACCTTATAATCTTATTTTTGTAAATTTTATTACTTACTCTCTATTTTTATATCTAATAGTTTTATTTAAAGAAAAAAAAGCAAAATTATCTAACTTCTTTTTTTTAGGTTTTGCTTTTGGTTATGGATATTTTGCAAGTAGCCTTTATTGGGTTTCGCACTCATTAACTTTTGACAAACAACTAACTTTTTTAATTCCTGTGGCCATTTTAGGTTTACCCATTTTATTAGCTATCTTTTATGGGGCTGCAGTTATTGCAATTCATTCTTTGATAAAAAAAGATTATATTTTTTTATTAATATTTTCTATTTCCTTATCAATATTTGAATATTTACGAGGAATATTATTTACAGGATTTTCTTGGAATCTAATATCTTATTCATGGAGTTTTTCACTTGAGAATATTCAAGTATTAAAATTCATTGGCACATATACTTTTAATTTTTTTAGCATTCTTATCTTTTCAATTTACTTTAATTCTTTATGGCCTGTTCAGTTTAAAAAAATACTAATTAATTCTGCTTTTTTATTTATTGTCTTAATTTCTAATTATTTATTTGGAAAAATTATAATAAAAAATACAGAGTTTAATCAGTACAACGACATTAAAATAAAAATAGTTCAGCCTAATATTGATATTGCCAAAACTTGGGGCACTGAAAACGAGAATAGAAATTTAATTTCTTTAATCAATCTAAGCAAAGTAAACAAAGATGAAAAAACTTTAATTGTTTGGCCTGAGGGGATGATCCAGCAAACTAATCCTAAAGATCTGTATAAATATAAAGAATACTTTAATAAAAATTTTTCTAAAAATCATTTAGTTGTTGTTGGTGTAACCAATCCAAGTATTTCAGGTAATAAAATTAATTTTTATAACTCCTTAGTCGTTCTTAACAATAATGCTGAAGTTGTTAATGTTTATAACAAGATTAAACTTGTGCCATTTGGAGAATTTATTCCTTTTGAAAATTTATTAGCAAAGTGGGGATTAAAAAAAATTACGTTTGGATATAGTTCTTTCTCTTCAGGGTCTGAGAGAAAAGAGATTAGAGTATTTAACAATTTATCTTTCCTGCCTTTGCTTTGTTATGAAATAATTTATTCTGGTGATCTTAAACGCGATTCTAAAGATTATAATTTCATAATAAACATTTCAGAAGATGGTTGGTTTGGAGACTCAATCGGTCCTCATCAACATTTAACCCAGGCAGTCTTTAGAGCAGTAGAGCAAGGTGTTCCAATTGTAAGATCAACTAACAAAGGTATGTCCGCTTATATTTCTCCAAATGGAAAAATTATAAATTCTTTAGAATTAAACAAATCAGGTTTTATTGATCTAAAATTATTCTTTTTAAAAGGAAAAACCTTGTTTTCTTTATTAGAAAACTACATTTTTTATTTTACAATCTTCTTAAGTATTATATTCGTTATTGCTCTTAGAAAATTTAATAAAAATGGCTAAACAAGATTACATATTTACTAGTGAATCAGTGTCTGAAGGGCATCCCGATAAAGTTTGCGATATTATATCGGACTCGGTGCTCGATTTATATTTATCTAAATTTCCAGAAAGTAGAGTTGCTTGTGAGACTTTAGTTACCACAAATACGGTTGTGATTGCTGGTGAAGTAAGGGGTCCAGAGATAAACACCGATGAAATTGAAAAATTAATTAGATCTAGAGTTAAAGACATTGGTTACGAGCAAGAAGGTTTTCATTGGAAAAATTTAAAATTTACAAACTACCTTCATAGTCAATCGCAAGACATAGCTGTAGGTGTTGATTCAAGCGGTAATAAAGATGAAGGCGCAGGCGATCAAGGAATTATGTTTGGTTATGCTTGCACAGAGACAAAAGATCTTATGCCAGCACCGATAAGCTATTCTCATAAAGTTTTACAATTAATGTCAGAGGCAAGAAAATCTGGAAAAGAAAAATTTTTAAGACCCGATTCAAAAAGTCAATTTTCAGTTATTTATGAAAAAGGAAAACCGAAAGGAATTTCTTCAATAGTTGTTTCAACACAACATGAAGAAAATATTGATCAAGAAAAAGTGAAAGAGATTGTGCGTCCCTATGTTTTATCAGTCATTCCAAAAGGTTGGATGTGTGATGAGAAACATTTTTATGTTAATCCGACGGGTAGATTTGTTATTGGTGGACCAGATGGAGACTCAGGATTAACGGGTCGAAAAATTATCGTTGATACTTACGGCGGAGCAGCACCTCATGGCGGGGGAGCATTTTCAGGAAAAGATCCAACAAAAGTGGATCGATCAGCAGCTTATGTTGCAAGATATTTGGCAAAAAATATTGTAGCCGCAGGTGTTGCAGAAAAATGTTTAATACAATTGTCCTATGCAATTGGCGTATCGCAACCTCTGTCAATTTACATCGATTTATTTGATGGTGAAGATAGTAAGTCAAAAAAAATTGAAGAAATTATTTCTAAAAATTTTAATTTAAGTCCAAGAGGCATTCGTGAGTTATTAAAACTTAATAAACCAATTTATCAAAAAACAGCAGCGTACGGACATTTCGGCAGACAACCAGAAGACAATGGTTCTTTTAGTTGGGAAAAAACTGATTTAATTAAATATTTTCAATCAAAAGTATAATTTGATCGACGACAAAAAAAAGATTTTTTTTGGAAGATCAAAATCAAGAGCCTTATCTAAAAGCAAAAAGTTTTTTTATGAAAATCACAAAAAAGACTTTTTAGTCAATTTTGAAGAAATAAAACTAGTTAAAAATAAAGATTTTATTTTAGAAATAGGATTTGGTTTAGGTGAAAATATATTATTTCAAGCAACCACTTATCCAAATGATTATTTTATTGGGGTGGATCCTTTTATTAATGGTGTCGCTAATGTTGTGCAAAAAGCTAAAGAATTAAACTTAAATAATATTTCAATACTAGATGTGCCGGTACAAAAAGTCATAGATAATTTTATAGATAATTTTTTTTCAAAAGTCTTTGTCTTATTTCCTGATCCATGGATGAAAAATAAGCAAAAAAAAAGAAGATTACTAAATTATTTATTTTTAGAAAAAATTTTAAAAAAAATGAAAATTAAATCAACATTAATCTTTGTAACAGATGATCAGAATTATTTTAATTATGTGGTAAAAGAGATTTCTTTATTAAAGAAAAAAAATGATACGTTTGAATATAGTTTGAGCAATAGACATCCCATAGTCGATACAAAATACTCAAATAAGGCCAATAAATTAAAAAAAGATATTTATTTTTTAAATCTTGATAAGTTAAAAAATGTAGCGTAGATTAAGGGAAATTATTGAAAGTACATGATGGGCTTAGGCCCATTTTTTTTTACAGGAAACAAAACTAATGTTAAATAACAGAGTTGATACAGTAGAACTGATTAGGATAGTTGACGCTGTAGCAAACGAAAAATCAATTGATAAAGAGCTTGTCCTTACTTCTATGGAAGAAGCTATTGAGAAAGCCGCACGAACACGTTACGGACAAGAGAATAATATTTATGTTTCTATCAATAGAGCTAATGGTCAAATCGAATTAGGTCGAAGATTAAAAGTTGTAGAGAATCCAGCCAACAGTCAAAACGAAATTAGTTTAAAAGACGCTCAAAAAATTAAAAGCGATATAACACTAGATCAAGAAATTTTAGAACCACTACCACCAGTTGATTTTGGTAGAATAGCTGCTCAAGCTGCAAAACAAGTCATCACTACAAAAGTGAGAGATGCAGAAAGAGAAAAACAATATAACGACTTTAAAGATAAGATTGGTGAAGTTCTTAGCGGAATAGTTAAGAGAATAGAATTTGGAAATATCATCGTTGATTTACAAAAAGCTGAATCAATTATCAAAAGGGATGAGTTAATCCCAAGAGAAAACATAAAAGTAGGCGACCGAATTAAAGCTTATTGTTATGAAGTTAAAAAAGAAGCTAAAGGTCCACAAATATTTTTATCAAGAGCGCATCCTCAATTTATGGCAAAATTATTCAAACTTGAGGTGCCAGAAATTTATGAAGGAACAATTGAAATTAAATCAGTAGCAAGAGATCCAGGAAGTAGAGCAAAAATTTGCGTTACATCAAAAGATAAATCGATAGATCCAGTTGGAGCTTGTGTTGGTATGAGAGGAAGTAGAGTGCAAGCGGTGGTGAATGAATTACAAGGAGAAAAAATTGATATTATTCATTGGTCTGAAGATCCAGCAACACTTGTGATTAATGCTTTAGCACCTGCTGAAGTTCAAAAAGTAGTCTTGGATGAAGCTACAAAAAGAATTGAAGTCGTAATTGATGAAAATAATCTTAGCAAAGCGATTGGAAGAAGAGGACAAAACGTAAGACTTGCTTCTAAGTTAATGAATTATGAAATTGATATTTTAACAGATCAAGAAGAAACAGAAAAACGACAATCAGAATTTAAAATTAAAACGAAACGATTTATTGAAAGTTTAGAAATCGATGAAATGATGGCTCAGCTTTTAGTACTAGAAGGATTTTCTTCTATCAAAGAAATCGACGGGTCTCCTTTGGAGGAAATAACGAAAATTGATGGTTTCGATGCAGACACAGCAAAAGAATTAAAAGAAAGAGCTAAAGAATATTTAGAAACAGAATCTAAAGAAATATCAAATAGAGTTAAAGAGTTAGGTATTCAGGATGACCTTATGAATCATCCAGGACTATCACTTGGAATGTTACTTACTTTAGGTGAAAAAAATATTAAAACTTTAGCTGATTTTGCAGACTTATCAGTTGATGAAATCTTAGGCGGCTACGATGAAGTTAAAGGAAAAAGAGTGGAATTTGAAGGAATCCTGCAGAATTTCGATATCATAAAAGCTGAGGCTGAGCGTCTAATAATGAGCGCAAGAGAAAAAGTTTTTAACAAATAATAAACTCGCTTTTAGAAAAAACATGGACGTTAAAGACAAAAAGAAAAAACTCACATTAAAAAACTTTAGTGGTGGATCAGCAGCAGTTTCAAGCTATGCAAGAGGTGCTGGTAACAAATCAGTTTTAGTTGAAAAAAAGAAAAACAGATCGATTGATATTAGTCAGTCTGCTGAAAAACCAAAAGTTTCAACAACTCCACAAGAGGCAGTAAAAGGAAAGACTTTAACAAAAGAAGATACAGCTAAAGCACAAAAATCAGCTCAGGAATGGGCAAGAAAGAAAATTCAAGAAGAGCTTGAAATAGATAACAGTAAAAAATTAATTAAAAAAACACACGGTAAAAAAAGAGAATATAAACTAACCTTATCTAAAGCGCTTACGGATGCCGATGAAGATGAAAAATCAAGAAGTTTAGCTTCATTTAAAAGAGCTAGAGAAAAAGATAAAAAATTAGTTCAAGATGGTGATGAATCAGGTGAAGCAAAAAAAGCTTCTAGAGAAATATCGGTACCTAACTTAATCACTATTCAAGACCTTGCAAACAGAATGGCAGAAAAAGCAAGTTCGATTATTAAATTTTTATTTGAAAAGAATGTAAAAGTTACAATCAATCATACTATCGACAGAGATACGGCCGAGTATATCGTTGGTGCATTTGGACATACAGTTGTAAAAGATAATCAAATCGATGATGAATTATCAAAATTAAAAAAATCTAAAGAAGACGAAGACACATATTCTAGGCCTCCAGTTGTAACTGTAATGGGTCACGTCGATCATGGCAAAACCTCATTACTAGATGCATTAAGAGAAGCAAATGTTGTTGCAACAGAGCACGGTGGAATTACGCAGCACATTGGTGCTTATCAAGTTTTTGCAGAAGATAAAAAATGGATGACTTTCATCGACACACCAGGTCACGCGGCTTTTACTGAAATGAGAGCTAGAGGATCTAAAATTACAGATATCGTTGTTTTGGTTGTTGCTGCAAATGATGGAATTAAACCGCAAACGATTGAAGCGATACAACATGCAAAAGCTGCAAAAGTTCCAATCATAGTTGCAATTAACAAATGTGATATTCACGGCGTTGATAAACAAAAAGTTAGAAATCAACTATTAGAGCACGAACTTGTTGTTGAAGAATTAGGCGGAGATATTCAGTGTGTTGAAATATCTGCTTTAAAGAAAACAAATTTAGATAAATTAAAAGAGGCAATTATTTTACAAGCAGAAATTTTAAATCACAAAACGAACCCAAATGTACCCGCTCAGGGAATAGTGATTGAATCAAAATTAGACAAAGGCAAAGGACCGGTGTCGACAATTTTAATCACGAGAGGCACTTTAAAAAGAGGTGATTTCTTTGCAAGTGGTTTGCAGTGGGGAAAAATTAGAGCGATGAATAATTTTAGAGGAGAATTAGTTAATGAAGCAAGTCCTTCAATGCCAGTTGAGATTATTGGTTTAACGGGCGTGTCAGAAGCAGGTGATGATTTTTTAGTTTTGGATAGTGAGACAAAAGTAAAAGAAATAAATGAATATAGAATTGAACAGGGTAGATCTAAAAAAACTAGCGGTCTTGTTAAGAAAAATGACATTTTTGGAGATATAAATAAACAAAAAGAATTATCAATTATTATCAAAAGTGACGTGCATGGATCTGCAGAAGCTTTATCTAACGCGATATTAAAAATTCAACATGATGAAGTTAAACCAGTTATCGTTTTATCATCCGTTGGCGCTATTACAGAGACAGATGTATCTTTAGCAAAAGCTTCTAATGCGGTTTTAATTGGTTTTAATATTAAGCCTAATAAAGAAGCAAAAGATCTTGCAGTAAAATTAGGGGTGAATGTTTTGTACTTTAATATTATTTATGAGGCGATTGAGCACATTACTAAAGCATTATCAGGTTTATTAGCGCCAGAAATTAATGAACAAGTATTAGGACAGTGCGAAATCTTACAGGTATTTAAATCTTCTAAAGCTGGAAAAGTTGCAGGTATTAAAGTGACGGAGGGAAGCATCATTAATAATTCTGATGTAAGAATTGTTAGAGATGGAAGCGTTGTATACACAGGAAAAGTAGCATCTCTTTTTAGAGAAAAAAATGAAGTGAAAGAAATTAAAGCAGGCATTGAAGGCGGAGTAGCTTTTAAAGATTTCTTAGATTTTAAAGAAAAAGATATTATTGAAGCATTTTCTGTCGTTGAAAGCGCAAGAACAATAAATTAGTTAATAATGAACATTCATTTAAGCGATCAGCCTTTCACCCAAAGGCAGTTAAGAGTTGGTGAACTATTAAAACAGTTACTTGGAAATTTATTTTTAAAAGAAGAAGTGGCTTTACCAAATATTAATACTCGAGTGATTACGGTTTCAGAAGTTAGAATGAGCCCAGACTTAAAACATGCAAAAGTTTTTTTTATGCCGCTTGGAGGTAAAAATTCAGAATTTATTTTACAATCTCTAATCAATAATAGTGGTTTAATTAAAAAACAAATGTCGCGCAATTGGAAAAATAAATTTCTCCCTAATCTTCATTTCGTATTAGATGAATCTTTTGATTATGCAGAAAAAATTGAAAAATTAATTATTAAGACGCATGAAAATGATTGATGGTTGGATAAATTTAAACAAACCCAAAGGTTTTAGCTCTGCATACTGTTTAAACATCATAAAGAGTAAATTTAAAAAAATTAAAATTGGTCATGCTGGAACTTTAGACCCATTAGCTGAGGGCGTTCTGCCTATTGCCCTAGGTGAAGCAACTAAGACTGTTTCATTAATACATTTACTATTAAAAAGTTATTTATTTGAAATTCAGTGGGGATCAGAGACGGATACCTTAGATTTAGAGGGAAAAGTTATAAACAGCAATAAAATTTATCCGACAAAAAAAGAAGTTCAAAATATTTTAAAAAAATTTATTGGCTACCAAATGCAAATGCCGCCGAAATTTTCTGCTGTAAAGATTAATGGCAAAAGATCTTATGAACTTGCGAGAAATAATTTAGAATTTAAAATGGAGGAGAGAAAAGTTTTTATAAAAAATATTAGATTATTAAAACATGAAAATAACAAAAGCCTTTTTTATATAAAATGCGGAACAGGAACTTATATTAGAAGTCTGGCACGAGACATTGCAAAATCCTTTGATGGATTTGCTCATGTCACTAAATTAGTCAGAACTCGATATGGAAATTTTAGAATTAAGAACTCAAATAGCCTTGAAAAATTAATAGAAAAAGAAAGCACCGCCAATTTTTTAAAATATGTACTTGATATTCAGAGCGCTTTAATACATATACCTAGCATTAAATTAAATGATGAAAGAATTAATTTAATAAAGAATGGAATGAAAGTTAGTTTGGTTAATGAATTTGGAAAGGTTAGTTTAGACAATATTTACACAGCGGCTTTAGAAAAGCCACTTGCTCTCGGATACCTTAAGTCCGGTTTTTTTTATCCAAGAAGAGTATTTAATTAAAAAAATGACAAAAAAAATTTTAAATAAAGAAAGTGTTTTTAAAGATTTAAAACTGCATGCTAAAGACGTTGGCTCTTCAGAAGTGCAAATCGCTATTTTAACTGAGAGAATTAGATATTTAACTGAGCATTTTACAAAAAATAAAAAAGATAAGCATTCGTACACAGGATTAACGACATTGGTGAATAGAAGAAAAAAACTATTAGATTATCTCAGCAAAACAAACGCAACCAATTATAAAAAGATCTTAGAAAAGCTGAATATCAGAAAATAAATTTTAATGTTTAAAATAGTAAGAAAAGAGATTGTTTGGGGCGGTAAAAAATTATCTATCGAGTCCGGAAAAATTGCTCGTCAAGCAGATGGGGCAGTTATACTAACTTCAGGTGATACAGTTATTTTAGCAACAGTTGTTGGTGCAAAGAAAGCAAAACCTGACATAGATTTCTTTCCACTTACAGTAAATTACCAAGAAAAATATTACGCTTCAGGAAAAATCCCAGGTGGATATTTCAAAAGAGAAGCAAGACCAACAGAGAGCGAAACTTTAATATCAAGATTAATTGACAGACCAATCAGACCTTTATTTCCAGAAGGCTTTAGAAATGAAGTTCAGGTTCTACCAACAGTTCTTTCATACGAGAAAGATAATGATCCAGAAGTATTATCTTTAATTGCAGCTTCAGCAGCATTAGCTATTTCAGGAATTCCATTTATGGGACCGGTTGCAGCTTCTAAAGTAGGCTATATTAATAACAGCTTTGTTTTAAATCCAACAAAAGAACAATTAAAAGAATCACAATTAGAATTAATAGTTGCAGGAACTAAAGATGCAGTCTTGATGGTGGAGTCTGAGGCTTCAGGATTAACTGAAAAAATAATGTTAGATGCAGTGAAATTTGGTCATGACCAATTTGCTCCGGTGATTAAAATGATAAATGAATTTGCTGCAGAATGTAAAAAAGAAACATGGATTGTAGAGAAAAAAGATCTGAAAGATGTAAAAGATAATTTATTAAAAAATGTTAAAAATGATTTAGTCGCAGCTTTTTCAGAGCCGGATAAAAAGAAAAGAGGCGGATTAATTAATTTAGCAAAAGAAAAATCATTGGCGCTTTACACAGATTCAGAAAAATTTAGTAAAATGGACGTTGAATCTCAGTTTAAAGATATTGAAAAAGAAATCGTTAGAACAAAAATTCTTAAAGAAAAGAAAAGAATTGATGGAAGAGGACTTGCAGATATTAGACCGATTAAATGTGAAGTGGGTATATTACCTAGAACTCATGGTTCTGCTTTATTTACAAGAGGTGAAACACAAGCAATTGTTGTTACAACACTTGGAACTTCAGAAGATGAGCAAAGAATTGAAAGCTTAGATGGATTACAAAGATCTAGATTTATGTTGCACTATAACTTCCCTCCATTCTCAGTTGGAGAAGTTGGTAGAGTTGGAACAGGCAGACGTGAAATAGGTCATGGTAAATTAGCTTGGAGAGCTGTTAATTCAATTTTACCTAAAAAAGAAGATTTCCCTTACACGTTTAGAATTGTTTCAGAAATTACAGAGTCAAATGGTTCATCATCTATGGCAACTGTTTGCGGAGCATCCCTTGCTTTAATGGATGCTGGAGTTCCTATTAAAAAACCAGTTGCAGGAATTGCAATGGGTTTAATTAAAGAAGGAGCTGATTTTTCAGTTCTATCTGACATCTTAGGGGATGAAGATCATTTAGGAGATATGGATTTTAAAGTTGCAGGAACAGAAGATGGAATTACTTCGCTACAAATGGATATTAAAATTACAGGAATTACATTTGAAATTATGGACAAAGCATTATCGCAGGCAAAAGATGGTAGAATTCATATCTTAGGTGAAATGAACAAAGCACTTAAAGCTTCAAGAAAAGATTTATCAAAACACACTCCAAAAATGGAAAAAGTGACTGTCGATAAAAAAGATATCGCAGCCATTATCGGAAAAGGCGGAGTAACAATAAGAGAGATCGTTGAATTATCAGGCGCTAAAGTTGATATTAGTGATGATGGAATTGTAACTATTTCTGCACCCGATGAAATTTCAAGAAACAAAGCTTTAGAGATGGTAAAAAGTATTATTGCAAAACCTGAACTTGGAAAAATTTACACAGGAAAAGTTGTTAAAATTATGGAATTTGGAGCTTTCGTAAACTTCTTAGGCAAACAAGACGGCCTAGTTCACATCTCTGAACTTGCAGCGAAAAGAGTAGAAAAAGTAAGTGACGTTGTAAAAGAGGGTGATGAAGTTAAAGTTAAAGTTTTAGGATTTGATAAAGGAAAAGTTAAACTTTCAATCAAACAAGCTTTAGATAGTTAAGCCTGCATATTCTTTGGGTTAGGCATACCAACGATATTATAACCCGCATCCACATAGTGAATTTCGCCTGTAACACCTGCTGCAAGATCGCTTAATAGATAAACTGCAGCTCCACCGACATCATTAATATCAACGTTTCTCTTTAGTGGAGAATGGTTTTCATTCCATTTATATAAAAATTTAGCATCACCAATCGCTGAAGCTGCTAAAGTTTTAATAGGACCTGCGCTAATAGCATTTACTCTAATTCCATTTCCTCCAAGATCAACGGATAAATATTTAACACTTGTTTCAAGGGCAGCTTTGCAAACTCCCATGACGTTATAATTTGGAATAACTTTATCAGCGCAATAAGTTAAAGTAATAAAGCTTGAACCTGGTTTCATTATTTTAGCAGCTTCTTTACAAACTTCTGTAAAAGAAAAACAAGAAATTAACATACTATTTGAAAAATTTTCTCTTGATGTATTTAAATATTGTCCTGATAATTCTGATTTATCTGAAAACGCAATTGCGTGAACCACAAAGTCTAAATTTTCCCATTTCTCTTTAATGTCTGAAAAAGTTTTAACAATATCTTCTTTCTTTTCCACATTACAATCTAACGTAAATTTTGAACCTAAAGATTCTGCAAGAGGAATAACTCTTTTTTTTAAAGCATCACCTACATATGTGAATGCAAGTTCAGCGCCGTGTTCACTTAATTTTTTTGCAATACCCCAAGCAATTGAACGATCATTTGCAACACCCATGATCAATCCTTTTTTACCTTGCATTAATTTCATTTTATAAACTTTCAAATACTAGAGTTGCGTTCGTTCCACCAAAGCCAAAGCTATTAGACATCACACAATTCAATTCTATATTTTTTTTAACTTCAGTTACAATAGGAAGTCCTTTTATTTTTTCATCTAAATCCTTCACGTTTGCTGAGGCCGCTATAAATTTATTTTTCATCATTAATAGACAGTAAATAGCTTCTTGAACTGATGTTGCTCCAAGCGAATGTCCTGTGATTGATTTTGTTGAACTAAAAGGAGGAACTTTATCTTTAAATACTTCTTTCATCGCTTCAATTTCTTTTGTATCTCCTACAGGAGTAGAGGTTCCATGTGTGTTAATGTAATCTATTTTAGAATGCCTTAAATTTTGCATAGACATTTTCATACATCTCACAGCTCCTTCACCAGAAGGCGCAACCATATCATAACCATCAGATGTGGCTCCGTAACCCGTAATTTCGGCCAGAATTTTAGCTCCCCTAGCTTTTGCATGTTCATACTCTTCTAAAACGATAACACCGCCTCCTCCTGCGATTACAAAGCCATCTCTGCTTGAATCGTAAGGTCTAGAAGCCGTTTGTGGCGTATCATTATATTTTGAAGATAATGCTGTCATCGCATCAAACATTGCAGAAAGACTCCAATCTATTTCTTCACCACCTCCTGCAAAAACAATATCTTGTTTTCCATATTGAATAAGTTCCATAGCATTACCAATACAATGTGCGCTAGTTGCACAAGCAGAACTAATTGAATAGTTAACTCCTTTAATTTTAAATGGTGTTGCTAAAGTTGCAGAACATGTGCTTGCCATTGTTCTTGGCACAATAAAGGGACCCATTTTTTTAGGACCTGATGCTCTTGTTGAATCTATTGCGAACATAACGTTTTTAATTGATGGACCTCCAGATCCAATAATAATTCCAGTTTTTTCATTGCTAACTTCTTTTTCAGTAAGACCTGATTCTTCAATAGCTTCTTTCATTGAAAGATAAGCATAGGCAGATCCATCGCCCATAAATCTTAGAACTTTTCTATCAATTAAGTCTTCGTATTTAATATTAGGAACACCACAAACTTGGCTTTTAAAATTATATTTTTTATATTCTTCAGAAAAAGTTATTCCAGATTTAGTATTTAATAGAGAATCTAAAACTTCTTTTTTATTGTTACCAATACAAGATACAATTCCAGAACCTGTGATTACTACTCTTCGCATCAATTCTCCTTAGCTTTTAAATAAACCAACTTTAAGATTTTTAGCGTTGTATATTTCTTTATTGTCTGCAAAGACTAAACCATCAGCCAAACCAACACAAGTTTCGCCTTTTCTTAATAATCTTTTGATATTAATGACATATTTTACAAGTTTTACTTGTTTTACAACTTCACCTGTAAATTTTACTTCATTCACTCCAAGCGCTCGACCGTGACCCGGATTTCCTAACCAACCAAGATAAAATCCTAAAAGTTGCCACATCGCATCCAATCCTAAACATCCAGGCATCACTGGATCGCCTTTAAAATGACATTCGAAAAACCATAAATTATCTTTGATGTCTAATTCTGCTAAAATTTCTCCCTTATTAAATAATCCGCCTTCAGCCGTAATAGATGTAATGCGATCAAACATCAACATTGGAGGTGCAGGCAATTTTGCATTACCAGGTCCAAACATTTTCCCTTCAGCGCAATCAAGCAGATCTTGGTAGCTGTATTGATTTTTTTGTTTCATGAAATTGTTAGAGAATTAAAATTATTGATTATTAGATATCAATTTACAGTTTAATACAGGATTTGACAAATTTAATTGATAATCTCTTTATTTTCCAAGCCCCAAACATGATCAGTTTGTATCCAACCTTTATAATTTTGGATTTCAATCAAGCACCAATTTGGAATACATTTTTTAATGACAGCAGCTTCTAAATTTCCAATTTTAATAATAGGTTTTGAATAGAGAGTTGAATTTTTAAAAAGAACAATTCCATCTTTAGTAGTCAATAAAGTTCTTTTTCTAGATAACTGACTTAAATGAAGCCAGCCAATATCGCCTTGATAATCTTTAACTTTTCTCCATACTTCAAACTCATCGATCACTTCAACTGGCATATTCTTTTTTTCATACACGAATGCAATGGGATGTGCGGACGAGGGTCCAATTCTAAGGTTTGCAACGCTAGTTCTAATACTAAGATATTTTTTAGTTGTGATTTTTTGTGCGAATAAATCACTGCTCGTGAAAATAATAAAAGATAAAATAATAATTATTGCTCTAAACTTCATTTAATCTTCTTAATGCAATTTTTGTTTTTATTTAATTTAATTTTTTTAATTAAAAGATTTTCAGCATTAATAATTAAGATATTTCCACATAAAGAGTTTTCAAAATTTAATATTTCGCGAATGGCTTCATTAGCCATAATTGTTCCAATCATTCCTGCAAGAGTAGATAGAACGCCTTCATTTTGACAATCCATCATGTCGGTAGTTGGAATTTCTGGCATAAAACATCTAAGACAAGGCGAGTTTTTCTTTTTAAAGTTAAAAACAAATACATGACCATCGAATTTGCTGATAGCCCCACAAATTAAGATTTTTTTATTTTTATAACAATAATCACTAATTAATAATTTTGATTTAAAACTGTCGGTACCATCAATAATGAGATCATATCCTTTTGCAATTTTATTTATATTATCGCTATCAATCTTAGTTTTGAATTTTTTAATTTTTATTTTTGAATTAATTTTTTCTAATTTTTTTTCTGCGATGTCTACTTTAAATTTATTAACGTCTTCTTCATTAAATAAAATTTGTCGGTGCAAATTTGAAATATCTATTTTATCATGATCAACGATACCGATATTATTAATTCCAGATGATGCAAGATAAAGTGCGACAGGAGAGCCTAATCCACCAACACCAATGATGAGAACTTTTGTATCGATAATTTTCTTTTGACCAAAGCTGCCGATCTTTTTTAAATTGATATGAGCAATGTATCTTTTGACATCGTCATAGCTAAGTTTCATGAATATTTATCGGCCTGTTGAACCAAACCCACCGCTTCCACGAACTGATTCAGGAAGTGTATCAACCTCAACTAATTCAGCTTTTACAACAGGGCACAGCACCATCTGTGCAATTCTTTGCCCCGGTTCAATTTTAAAATTTTCTAAACTTAAGTTTATTAATATAACTTTAATTTCACCTCGATAATCAGCATCTACTGTTCCAGGCGTATTTAAAACGCTAATTCCATTCTTTGCTGCAAGTCCTGACCTTGGTCTTACTTGTATTTCGTAATTTTCAGGGATAGCAACGGATAGGCCCGTCGGCACTAATGTTCGCTCATTAGGCTTTAAAATTATTTCTTTATCAATATTAGCAATTAAATCTAAACCAGATGAGCCTACCGTTTCATACTTAGGCAGGTCTTTATGTTTATAATTTATTTTTTTTACTAAAATTTTAACCATTATTGAATAAGAGCGTGAAGAATTTTATTAGATAGTTTTTTTGCAATTTCTGATTTTGTTGTTTTGTTAAATTTCTCAACTTCTTTATTTTTAGAAATTAAAAAAACCTCATTATAATCTGAATTAAAACCAATAGATTTATCAGCCACATTATTAGCCAAAATCCAATCGCAGTGTTTATTTTGGATTTTCTTTTGCGCATTTTCAATAATATTTTTAGTCTCAGCTGCAAAACCAACCACGAGTCTTGGTCTGTTTATATTTTGGCTAGCGATGAAAGATAAAATGTCGATATTTTTTTCAAGCTCTAAATTAAAATCTTCTAATCCTTCTTTTTTTATTTTTTCTTCACTATAATTTTTAACTTTAAAATCAGAAACTGCAGCAGTACAAACGGCAACATCTACTGGTAAATTATCTTTGCAAGCTTCAAACATTTGTTTTGCAGTTGTGACATTGATCACTTCAAGATTATCTTCATTTTTAATATTTAGAGAATTTGGACCAATAACTAATTTTGTTTTAAAGCCGATATCGTTTAATGACTTTGCAATTTCAAATCCTTGTTTTCCAGAAGACTCATTAGACAAAAATCTTACCGGGTCAATATATTCTCTAGTCGATCCTGCAGTCACCAATGCTTTTAAATTTTTATTATTGAATAAATTCTTTGAAAGAAAATAATTTTTTATAGTTAGAATAATTTCTTCGGGAGATGACATTTTGCCAACACCAACTTCACCACACGCCATTTCACCAACAATGGGTCCAATAAATTTATATTTAAATTGAATAAGTTTTTGAAAATTTTCTTGGGTAGCTTGATTATTCCACATCTCAACATTCATTGCTGGAGCGAGGAAAATAGGCTTGTTAGAGGCCATAATAACCGTTGTTGCAAAATCTTTAGCTTCTCCACGTGCAAAATTTGCCATTAGATTTGCAGTTGTAGGCGCAACTAGTATCAAGTCGCACCATCTAGATAGCGCGATATGATCCATTTCACCTTCGTTATTTGGATCAAATAGATTTTCAAAAACTTTATTTTTAGAAAGAGCAGAGATCGATAACGGCGTTACAAATTCTTTTCCAGAATTCGTTAGAATAGTTTTAACTTCACAGTTATTCTTTCTAAGTTCTCTAATGACATCGAGAACTTTATAAGCAGCTATTCCGCCACCAATAACGATTAAAATTTTCTTATTCTCAATTGAATTTAGCATCGCGCTATTTGAATACTATTAGCAATATAATTACAATAATTAATAAACCTATAATTAGATAAGTCTTTTTTAATTTTGAAGATTTTTCTTTAATTTCATATTCGTTATTTTGGTTTTGATTTTTCATAAAATCGTATGAATTTAAAAGTTCCATAGCTTTGTTGGCACGATTAATCATCTCGGGTAATTCAGGAAGTTTATCTAAAAGTTCAGTTGTCGTTTTCAATATTTTATCTATTCTATTTTTAGGACCAATCTCGTTGTTTAACCAACCTTGCAATACTGGTTTTGAAATTTCCCAAATATTTGCATCTTCATCTAATGATCTTGCAACTCCTTCAACTACGACCATTGTTTTTTGTAATAATAATAATTGTGGTTGAGTGACCATATTAAATTTTTCTGTTACTTCAAAAAGTCTAGCTAGTAACTTACCAGCAGAAATATTCTTAGAAGATTGACCAAAAATAGGCTCACCAATAGTTCTTAGAGCTTGAGTGAATTGATCTAAAGACTCTGTATTTGGCACTAAACCTGCAATAAAATGGACTTTTGCTACCTTTTCATAGTCTCGGTTAATGAAACCATACAATATCTCAGCTAAATACTTTCTATTAGCAATATCCAGTCGGCCCATAATTCCAAAATCTACAGGCACAATGTTTTCATTCTTATCGACAAAAAGATTCCCCTGATGCATGTCACCATGGAAAAAACCATCGCCCACAGCTTGTCTTAAAAAATTTTGAATTAGTAATCTTGATATTTTTTTTAGATCAATTTTATTTTTAATAAGTAAGTCTATATCTTTAATTGAAATTCCTTCTACTTTTTCAATAGTTAAAACTCTTTGTGAAGTAAAATCCCAAAATATAGATGGAACTTTAAAGCCTTCATCTTGAGCTGTATTTTTTTTAAGTTCACTTGCAGCTGCCGCCTCATATCTTAGATCCATTTCAATGTTGGTAATTTCTTTAAGAAGATCTATAATTTTTACTAATTTTAATCTGCGACTTTTCTTAACGCTAAATTCAATAACCGATGCTAAAAATCTTAAAGCATCTAATTCTTTGTTAAAAATTTTTTCTATATTGGGTCTTAATATTTTAATAGCAACATCGATTTCTTTTTTTTCATTATTAATAATTTTAGCAAAATGAACTTGTGCAATGGAAGCAGCAGCGATGGGTTTGCTTAAATAAGTGATTTGTTGATATTTTTCTTCACCTAATTCTTTACGCAAAGCTTCTTTTGATTGAGAAATGTCAAAAGAGGGCATTTGATCTTGGAGTTTCTGTAACTCTTTTGCAAATTCTTCGCCAACAATATCAGCGCGAGTTGCAAGAAATTGTCCCAGTTTTATAAAAGCAGGACCTAAAGTTAAGAAAGCATTTTTTAATCTTTCACCTGCACTTTTGTTTGCAGAGTCTTTATTAAAAGTAGTAAAGCCAAAAATCTTTATTAAAACCTTAATTGATAAAGGGGGTTTATAAAATTCTTCAAAAATAGATAAACTGTTAGACTTTGCTAAAGCTCTGCCAATTTTAATGAGAGTAAAAAAATTAGATAGCATTTTAAGTTATTGTATTTTCCATCCAGAGTGGATTGCCGCAACTCCAGTTGTTAGGTTTCTATATTCAGTGTTTATAAACTTAGCCTCTTTCATAAGATTTAATAATTGGTCTTGGTTATAAAAATCTTTGATGCTTTGTATCAAATATTCATAAGGCTTTTTATCTCCAGCAACCGCTTGTCCAATGTGAGGAATAAAACTTGAGTATATTGAATAAAACTTGTCGATAATTTCATTATTAATTTTTGAAAACTCTAAGCACATAAATCTTCCACCTGGTTTAAGTAATCGATAGGCCTCATTGAGTGTTTTTTTTATATCGGTTACGTTTCTTATACCAAAACTGATGATGTAGTAATCAAAACTAGAATCTTTTAGAGGAACTTGTTCTGCGCTGGCGCACAAAGAATCAATATTTTTATAATGTTCAAGTTTTTTTTTACCTTCATTTAACATTTCAATATTTTGATCAACCATCATTGCCCGACCAGTCAAGTTGGTACGTTCAATGAAAAGTTTTGTCATGTCGCCAGTTCCAGCTGCCATATCAATTAATTTTGAATTTAGTTTTGGCTGCATCCAGTCGATCAAATTACTTTTCCATAGCCGGTGAACGCCAAATGACATGATGTCATTCATCAAATCGTATTTTTTAAAAACAGAATTGAAAACGTTATTTACAAAGTCTTTTTTTGAATTTTGTTTTGCATTAGTATCTTGCATTCTTTAAATATAGAACATTTGCAATCAATAGTCATATAGTTAATGCCAGAATTACCAGAAGTAGAAGTAACGCGAAGAACTTTATTAAAATTTATTGAGAATAAAGTTATTAAAAATATAAAAATAAATAATCCTAATTTAAGATTTAAAATTCCTGCAAATTTTAAAAAAAATGTAACCGGGCAAAAGATTATTAAGGTTTTAAGAAGATCTAAATATATTTTGATTTATCTAAAGAACGATTATGTAATGATCGCTCATTTAGGAATGTCGGGCAAATTCTTAATTAAAAATAATTATTCTAAAGATTTTTTAAAGACCAGTTATTACTCTAATGAATTTTCATCAAAGCATAATCATTTAGAATTTTTCTTTTCTAATAATTTAAAGGTAATTTATAACGATCCTAGAAGATTTGGTTTTTTTTTATTAGATAAAATCTCTAAATTAGACGTTAATAAATTTTTAAGTAAATTAGGACCAGAGCCACTCGGTAAAGATTTAAAGAAAGATTATTTAATATTAAAAACTAAAGCCACACAAAGAACGATCAAGACTTTATTAATGGACCAGCGTTTCATTTCTGGTATTGGAAATATTTATGCAAACGAAATTCTTTTTTTAGCAAAGATAAGGCCTAATAAAATTTCCTCCAAGCTAAGCTTAGTTGATATTGGGAGACTTCATCCCTCTATCGGCAAAGTTCTTAAAAGAGCTCTAAAATTGGGTGGTTCAAGCATAAAAGACTTCAAGTCTTCAGTTGGTGAAAAAGGTCGCTTCCAAAATGAATTTAAAGTTTATGATAGAGAAGATTTAAAATGTCTTAGGACAGGATGCTCTGGTCTAATAGCAAGGGTTGTATCTCAAGGCAGAGCAAGTTTTTTTTGTAACGAATGTCAAAATTAAGTAATTGACCCTAATATCTTCAACTTATATATAATCCCATAAAAATATGGCAAACACAGTCTCTGCTATTCGCGCAGTAAAAAAAATAAAAAAAAGAACTCAAGTTAATAAAATTAGAGTTGGAAAATATAAAGCTGCAGTAAAAATCATCGAAGAAGCAATTAAATCTAAAGACAAAGCCAAAGCTTTGAAATTATTTTCTAATTTTCAATCTCAGGTTATGAAAGCTTCTAAAAAAGGTTCTTTAAAAAGAACTACAGTCTCAAGAAAAGTTTCTCGTATCTCAAAACAAATCTCAAAGTTGTAAAAAAAATATTTTATCAATCTTAAGTTGATAATTGTTTTTTTCTAAGCAACCAAAAAGTTTAAACTCTTTAGTTGAAAATTAAAAATATTAAATTCTTTTCTTGTATTTACATATTTAAAAAAATAAAACACTCTTCTTTTTTTAAAATAAGTTCAAATGACAAACCAAATAAGTCTTAAAGATAATTTTAGTAACGATAAAGCGAGATGGGATTCACTACAACAATCTCTGCTAGGACTTTACGGCAAAGATGTCTTCACAAGTTGGTTACAAAATATTAGTTTCACTAAAATAAATTTTAATACTTTAGTCCTAAACGTAAAAACTCGATTTATTCGTGATTGGATCGTTGCTCATTATGCTGACAAAATTTTAGATTTATATAAGAAACAAGATGCAAATATTACTCGTATAGAGTTTCAGATAACAGAAAGAGTTGAAACAAAAAGCAACAGCAAATCAAACGTAATTGACTTTGAAAAGAAAGATTTCCTACAAGATAGTGGTAGTTACGGTCTTTCAAAAATTGATGAAAGATTAGTTTTTGATAATTTTATAGTTGGAAAAAGCAATGAACTTGCTTTTACAGCAGCTAATAGAATTATTGATAATTTAAATAAATATAATCCACTTTATATTTACGGTGGGGTTGGTTTAGGAAAAACTCACCTTTTAAATGCCATTGGAAATAAGTTATTAAAAAAAATAGATAAAGTTATTTATGTGTCTGCGGAAAGATTCATGTATCAATTCGTTAGATCTATAAAAAATAATGATGTTGTAAAATTTAAAGATATTTTTAGAAGTGCAAAAGTTTTAATTATAGACGATATACAATTTGTAAGCGGCAAAGATGTAACTCAAGAAGAATTCTTTCACACATTTAATGCATTGATAGAATCGGGTTCACAAATAGTTATTTCTTGTGACAGACCACCAAACGAACTGGATAGAATACAAGATAGAATTAAATCGAGATTATCAGGCGGTCTAGTTGTCGATATTCAAAGTCCAGATTTTGAACAAAGAGTTAAAATTTTAAAACAAAGATGTTTAAAAGAATTCCATGCTTCAGAGAGAAACATTGCTATTGATGATGAGGTTATTAATTTTATAGCCAACGAATTAAAACTTAGCGTTAGAGAGATGATAGGCGCATTTAATAGAATAGCGGCTTATCTAAATATAAATAATAAAAAGATCTCCTGTCTCTTATACACATCTCCGAGCCCACGAGACAGGCA
>ENA-OSIY01000188-OSIY01000188.1-marine-metagenome-genome-assembly--contig:-NODE-188-length-35886-cov-8.053450_pt1 | contig 35886 bp, 22 predicted proteins | sample MGYA00237884_ERZ534233 | MGnify/ENA primary metagenome ERZ534233 (study PRJEB26412, sample SAMN06343840) | marine metagenome | isolation source: estuarine water | place: USA: Columbia River Estuary... | reverse complement strand
ATAATAATATATGATAATATAAATTTAATTAGTTTAAAAACAGAAATATTTTTTTTTTCGTTCTCGCCTTAACGAAGGTTCGAGTATACAATACATTTTTGAAAGATTATAATAATTTCCACGTGCAACAATAAAATCGGTTTCAATTTTTTTTATTGCGTATTCTTTTGCTTCAACATTTATTAATTCAAGTTTATAGTTCAATTTTTCCATGTAATATAATATAGAAATATATTTTTATATATATTTATTTTTTGGCATAAACATTTAAAGCTTCATTTACGGAATGCGACATTCTACCCGCAAGCTTTCTAAGATCCTTTAGGGGAAGAGCATCAGAAACAGCTTGATGGCGATTTAAAGTCGTTGTCGTTTTTTTATTAACTATAGCACCGAATGTTGAATAAATAACCCCTAATCTATTTTTGGTTAGAGCATGTGTCGCGTCCGAATTTAATAATAAAGCTTCGTCCTCTGAAATATTTTCTTTTGCGTTTTTATAATCGTTTAATATATTATATAATTTCGAATCTAAATCAATAACTTTTTGTCCATAAACTTTTGAAGTTTTATAAACATTTAAAACATATTTAATGCTCTTATCCTTTTTGTTCAATATAATATAATTCATATTCTCATTTAACTTTACCTTCTTATAAACTGGTGGTTGATATATTAATTGCGTTTCTGCGAAATCATTTCTTGTTGGTAATTCTTTATATAAGAGCCATATAATATAATTTCTATAATCTAGTAAATCTTGTGGATTCTTAATTGTCGTTTTTACTTTTGATTTTAAATGATCTTCAATTTTTATTTTATCTTCTGATGAAAGCCAGTTCTTTTCTTGACTTTTACTTTTTTCCCCTGTTGCAAGTTCACTTTTTATTTTTTCAGTGAGTTTAATAATTTCATCTGAATAAGTATTTATTGCATTATCAACTTTATCCGATTTATCCATACAACGTAATAAAACAATTACAGAAGCGATCTTAGTTTTGATTGTGTTAGGACTTGTATATGTTGTATTTAAATATAAAATTATTTGTGCAGGCTCTAAATAAAAAAAACTCGCATCTGTTTTATTCAACCCTTTTAATATACTAGTAGTATTTAACTCGTAGTTTTTTAAAGATAATTTTGAAAGATTATATTTTTTTGAAAGTAAATCGTGGATATTCATTTTTATAATATAAATATATATAATAAAATTTTTTTATATATATTAATATATTTTAATATTTTGAAAAGAATTTTTAATAAAAAACAATAAACCATTTATAAGAGTATTGTAAATAAAAATAGCTCTTACTATTTCTCCTGTCGAATCAAGGCATTTTAGTAAAGTTACAATCGACGCTAGTTTTGTTTTGAAAGTTAATGGATTGTTATAGTTGGTCTTCAAGTAAGTTTCAACCTCATAGGGGGTAGTATATAAAAAATCTATTTCTTTCTTATTAAAAAATAAAATGTCTTTTATGTTTGAGAAGTGATGATTTATACTTTTATCAGATAATTTAAGATTCTTTTTTAAGATTGATTTTATATCCATGAATATTATATATAAAGAATATTAAATTTATATATATTTTAATAATATTTCAATATTAGAATTTGATAACAATTTTTTGTATAAAATTTACAAGGCTATACGAGGCATATTTTTCATATTTTCACTAATTAATGTCGTTATTGTTATCATCTAATCCAAATAAAGAAATAAAAGTTTTATATAAAGATTTAAAAAATGGCCACAAGAATTAGAACATTAAATTTTCTTCCAGAGATATTTAAAACAGCTTCCAACAGTCAATTTTTGGCTGCTACATTAGACCAACTGGTTGCTCAACCAAATACTCAAAAGATACAAGGATATATAGGTAGTAGATTTGGATATGGTGTTAATGCTAAAGACTACTATGTTACTGAACCTACAAAAACTAGAACTGATTATCAATTAGATCCAGGTGTTGTTTTCTTAAAAGAAAATGATACTACTGCAAAAGATTTTATCAGTTATCCGGGTATAATTGATGCCTTAAAATTACAAGGTGGAATAACAAACAATAACAATAGACTTTTTAATAGTGAATTCTATTCTTGGGATTCATTTACTAATCTAGATACAATTATTAACTTCAATCAGTATTACTGGTTGCCAGCAGGTCCCAGTAGCGTTACGGTTTCTTCTTCCATTGAATACAATACAGCAGACTACCTAGTTCAATCAACTAATTCGTTCTATTTATTTTCTTCAGCTAACAATCCTACCCCTATTGAAAATCCATCACTAACTCTATTAAGAGGAGGAACTTACACTTTCACGGTGGACCAAACTACTCAGTTTTGGATTCAAGGTGTTCCTGGAGTTACTGGGTACAATGTAGAAAATATACAAACTAGAAATGTATATGGGGTAACCAACAACGGAATAACTCAAGGAGTTGTAACATTTACTGTTCCGCAAAAAAATGCACTAGATGAGTATAATTTTCCCGGCAACAATCGTGTTGACGTAATATCTACATTACCTTTTAGTCAGGTAAACGAGGCATTAGTAAATGATATAGGTGGTATAGATGGTGTAACTGCACTTGAAGGGTTGACAGTTATGTTTTACAATACTGGAGTTCCTAATGAAATTGATCCAGACGGTAATCAAGTAAATGCAACTTTTTATATTATCTCACTATTAGGATCACTAGACAATCCGGAGATACAACTTACCCCCGCCCCTTCGTCTGTAATTCCTACCAACGAGAGAATAACTGCAAATTACGGTAATGAGTGGATAAACAACGCATTCTATAGAAGTGGCGCAGGTGAAATTTCCTTGATACCATTTAACAGTGCAATTGTAGATATACTATATTATCAAGATGGAACTAATCCTAATAAAGTAGGGATCATCAATCTAGCTGAAGATACCGCTTCTAATGTACTTGATGTTGATAGTATTTTAGGTAAAGTAAACTATACTTCACCTACAGGAGTAGTATTTACCAATGGATTGAAAGTAATATTTCAAGGTAATGTAATCCCTACTACATATATTAATACTGAATATTACGTAGAAGGTGTTGGTACAGCAATTGAACTTATTGCTGTTACTTCGTTGGTATCTCCCGAAACGTTTACTGCAGGTGAATTCACACCATTCGATACCGTACCGTATGATATTGGAAACTATGATAGTAGTTTATATCTCCCAGTAACACCGGATTACATTACTATAGCTAGAAATTCAATCAGTAGAAATCCGTGGTCACGCGGTAATCGCTGGTTTCATATTGACGTTATTACCGCAACTGCTGAATACAACAATAATCCAGAGTTACTAACTCTTTACACTGCACCGGCTAATAAAGCAAGAAGACCAATTATTGAATTTTATCCTAATCTTCGGTTGTTTAATTCAGGTATCGTAGGTAAAAATCTAATTGATTTTATTGATACTAGAACTACCGATGCATTTACATATGTGGCAGGACAAACTAGTTATTATCCTGATGTAGCAGGTTGGACTGGTTATGATGCTGTTATTGCCCCGGTAACAGCAAACATTACAACTATAACAGCTACTCAAACACTAGCGTTAGTAAATCAAGTTGTTCTTTCTACTACAGACGACTTACATATCAACGACACTATTACCTTTACAGGTTCAGTGTTTGGAAACATACAAGCAAATAAACCTTATTATATTAACAATATTGAAGGAAATAATATTGTAATATCTGAATTATTTCAAGGTACACCTCTGGTGTTGACAACTGCATCGGGGACTATGACTACGGTTATAACTTTGTTCAGCACCTACATTACTATACCCACTACAAGCGTATTTGGGTTATTTAAAAATGGACAATATATTACAGATTCAACCGGAGTATTACCAACAATTACCAGCGTAACTGATGTTAATGTAGTAGGCCCGGATACAGTATTAACTGTATCTTGGTATAGCCCAACTACTGTTCTTGGCACATCAGTGGCATCGCTAGTTACCGCTGATACTCCTTTAGATAATTATTCGTTGTTTGATGGCGCACGGATCGTGTTTGCTGCGGACACAAATCTAAGTGTTAGAAATAAAATATACATTTCAAGATTTTCTACTATTGTAAATGACACTACCCCTATTATAACATTAACTGAAGCAGACGACGGACTAGTATTACCAAACGAGCAAACTGCTGTTTATCGAGGATACAATTATACAGGTAATGATTTTTATTTTGACGGGGAAGATTGGATAGAAAGTCAACAAAAAACTCAACTTCAACAAGCACCTAAATTTGATTTGTTTGATTATAATGGCGTAAGTTTAGGTGATAACACTGTATATGTAAGCACATCATTTACTGGTTGTACTTTGTTCTCATATGGAATTGGTACCGGAAGTAATGATATTATTTTAGGATTCCCGTTACGCTATAATTCAGTTGATAATCTAGGAGATATAAGTTTTGATATAACTTTGAATAATCAAACATTTAATTATGTTGAAGGAACTACCTCAATTAATGAAAAGGTTAATATAGGTTATGTGTATAATAACACCAGTGTTGACACTGTAGTTAAACAGTTAGGTTGGCAGACAGCAGTATCACCAAGTGTACAATATCAAATATTTAATTTTGATTTTAATGTTTTAGAAAATATTAATATTTTCACTTGCGACATTGCTCCGGTAAGTTCAACATCTACTAATTGGCCAACGGTACAAGTTTATATTAACAATAATTATTTACCTACCGCATTGTATAATTTCACTACAACTAGTGATACAACTACAATAGAATTATTAGAATTACCATTAGTTAATACTGTAATTCAAGTGTTAATAATTAGCGACCAAGTTAGTTCTACTGCATATTATCAAACTCCTATTAATTTAAATAACAATCCATTTAATGAAGATATAACATCGGTTAATATAGGTGATATACGAGGACAATATCAAAGTATTTTTTACAATAATCCTTATACACTTGGTGAAGTGTTTGGATCAAACAACTATCATAATTTAGGAAACTTAGTACCATGGGGTAGCCGAATTATTCAGAACAGTGCATCATTAGTTTTACCCAGCACATTCTTACACAATCAGTCACATGATTTGTTTAATGCATTGTTATATAACAGCAGACAATACATTAACTTTAAAAATTTATTAGTTAATACTATTGATAATACTGATTTTACTACTAGGTTATATCCTGCAGTTATGCTTGATACTGCACTAGACCAAATCAATGCATCATATACTGATAGTCAATCATTCTTTTGGAGTGATATGTTGCCATCTAAGGCACCGTATATTTCAAATACATATTCTTTTGCAAACTCACTTGATACCAGTAGATATCCATTAAGCAGAATTTATACTTTTGCTACTGCAAACTATTACGGGGTGTTAGTTTATCTAACTCGTTCCGGAGTTCAAACTCAATTAATTTCAGGAGTGGACTACACGGTAAGTTCAGACTCACCGGTGTTGACTATAACAACTGACTTAATACCAAATGACCAGATTACTGTCAACGAATATAATCAAACATATGGTAGTTATGTTCCAAACACTCCTACAAAGTTAGGATTATATCCTGCAACAATACCTAACGTAACTTTAGATACTGCATACTCTACCCCTACTTATTTTATTGTTGGGCATGACGGTTCTTTCAACAAGCTATACGGAGAATATAACTCTACAACAAATACCTTATCTGATTTCAGAGACCAAGTATTACTTGAGTACGAAACTCGGGTATATAACAATTTGAAATTAAGCGAAACGGTTCCTGCTGGTTCATATGAAGGTTTAGTTATTCCTGGTTTCTTTAGAAATACAGATTATAACTATGATGAGTTTTTACAAATATATAGTGAATCATTTTTAAATTGGGTGGGTCAAAACAGAATTGACTATAAAACACAATTATTTAATAAAACCAATCAATATAGTTTAAACTACCGAAATAGTGGAAACAAACTAGACAGGGCTGCTATTGAGCAAGGTTATTTTAGAGGTACATATTTGTATTTTTACGATACTTCTACTCCTGACGAAACCCCGTGGGAAATGATTGGTTTTACTAATAAGCCAACTTGGTGGGAAATTAGGTATGGTGCTGCACCATACACAAGTGAAAACTTAGTTCTTTGGGGAGATTTAGCTGCCGGTGTAGTTTGGAATAATGGAGAACCTTTTGTAAGACCTAAATATATTCGTGATGGATTACTAGATATAATACCAGTAAATAGTAACGGTGATTTAATAGCTCCGTTTGAGTCAATTGTAGGTAACTACAATCAAAATTTATTTCAGCGTGATTGGAAAATAGGAGATGTTGGCCCAACTGAATTTAGTTATCGTAGAAGTAGTACTTGGCCGTTTGATTGGATGCGTATATTAGCGTTAACAAAACCAGCCGACTTCTTTAATTTGGGGGTAGATGTAGATCACTACAAATACAATTTAGAATTTAATCAATATCTAGTAAATAATAGAACTCATTTATCAATAACTGATATACCTATCTATGGTTTAGGTACACCTGCAACTAGCTATATCAATTGGATAATTGATTACGAAAAACAAGTTGGGGTTGATGCAACAACTAACATTACAACCTTATTGAATAATTTAGATGTTCGTTTAGTATATCGCATGGCAGGATTTAGCGATAAAAATTTATTACAATTTTATGTAGAAAAAAGTTCAGCTAATAGCAATAACAGTTCATTGCTGATTCCTGACGAAAGCTACAACTTATTGTTGTATGAAAATCAACCGTTTGATAGAATTGTTTATAGTAGTGTAATAATTCAAATATCTAAACCCAATATAACTTCTAATGCATTCAGTTACAAAGTATACGGCAACTCGCAGACAAATGCGTATTTTAAAATAGCCACTCCTATTGCCGGCGGCCGCTTTCAAGAAACTAAAGTAGAAAAATTAACAGTAGTTACTACCACTCAATTTTCTGATGATGTAACAATAATACCCTACGGTACTGAATTTTACAACCCAGAACAAGTATCACAATTCTTAGTAAGTTACGGTGAATATTTAACTAGTCAGGGCGTTATTTTTGAACAAATTGAAAATGGTATACCTATTACATGGCAACAAATGGTTGCAGAATTTTTATATTGGGTACAAACCGGTTGGGGCTTAGGAAGTATTACTACTATTAACCCTTCAGCTAATATACTTTCAATTGACAAAGAAAGTCAAATTGTACAACCATTGACAATACAAAAATCAAACTTTGTGTTGAATCAAAATCTATATCCAATATCATTAACCGATATGGAGATAATACGTGAAGGTACTTTATTCTCAGCTAAACCATTAAATCAAGGTGATACCGTTGCTTATAGTCAACTTAATATAAGCAATGTTGAAAATGGCATTGTATTTGATAATGTAACATTATTCAATGATATAATCTATAATTTAGTCACTGGTCTACGACAAAATCGTATTACGGTGCGTGGCACAAAAACTGCTGAGTGGGATGGAAAAATAGATGCGTTTGGTTTTATACTTAACCAAGATAATATCCAAGAGTGGAGTACCGAAATAAAATATACCCAAGGTTCTATTGTAAAATATAAGAATCGGTACTGGTCAGCGTTAAGAATAATACAAGCTGCTGCAATTTTCAATGAACGAGATTGGGTAGTAACCTCATATGATGAAATACAAAAAGGTTTATTACCTAACAGTCAAACTCGTTCATACGAAAGTACATTGTATTATGATGTAAACACCGCTAATTTAGAAAATGATGCTGACTTGTTAAGTTTCAGTTTGATTGGTTATCGCCCACGTTCTTACATGGCGTTAGCTGATTTTACTGACATAACTCAAGTCAACATATATCAAAATTTAATCAAAGATAAAGGTACATTAAATGCAGCTAGTGCTTTCAAGGGTGCTAGTTTACCACAAGGTGGTATTGATTATGAATTATATGAAAATTGGGCTATACAATCCGGTGAGTTTGGCGGGGTATTAAATAACAACTTTATTGAATTCAGGTTAAGTCAACCTGATTTAACTGGTAATCCTTCTATTGTAGGGTTGACAAATGGTATTATAACCAACACCGGGGTGCAACAAGAAGTTCCATTATCCAACGTTTTCAATTACGGTAGACCAATCACATCACCAAATGTTTTACAAACGCTATCATATACCCAACCATCTACATTATATCCTACCGCAGGCTATGTAAACTTTAATGACGTTAAAATGGCTAGTTATTACTATTCTGGATTAGGCAGGGCACAAAACGCTGCCGGAACAATTATACCTATTAGTGAATTCTATGTTCGTGATTATGTTTGGTTAGCAAACTATATGGCAGATTGGCAAGTGTACTCTCCTGCTAGTTTGGGACCAGTAATTAATGCCAAGAATAATTTAAATGGTACAGTAACTATTACCTTTAGATACCCACATAACTTAACAAGATATCAAATTTTTGCAATTGCCAACTTTAATGTTAATATTGACAATTACTATGTTGTAGCACTGGTAGTAGACTCATTTAATGTTATCATTAACACGGTATTGAATCCACAACTAACAAATATTGCTGGATTGGGGATTGGATTTAGAATGCAATCCTATCGTGTAGTAACAGCACCTGAAATTATTAATCTACCGTTATTAGATAATGAATTTAATAAATTAAAAGTTTGGGTAGATACAAATAATGATGGAGACTGGGCAGTTTATCGCAAGAGCATAAACTATCAATATACCAAACAAATAGAAAATGTAGGTAGCAACTACTTTGGTAGCGCAGTGGCTTTTACAACTAATTTAGGATTTTTAATTGGTGATAGTATTTCTGGTGAAGTTTATCGTTATAGATATTACCCAGAAACTAATTCATATTCTATACTTCAAACTATTACTAAGGGTGCATCTTTTGGATCAGAGATATCATACATTGATGATTTGTTTGTGATATCAGAACCAACCGGTGACAAGAAGGTTTACATTTACCAATTAGTAATAACGCAACTTCAAAATAGTTTAGATTTGTATCAAACTATAGCAGCTCCGACAGGAGTAACTAATTGGGGCAGGTCTACTGCCATGTCAGGAGATAAAAATTGGTTATACATTTCTGATACTGATAATGCTAAAGTATATGTTTATCGTAGATCTCCTGCTACTACATTATATGTTCAGGTTAAAAACCTCGACGGCACTGCATTAACATTATCAGTAGCAGGAGTAATATCAGCAGATTCGTTTGGTTACTCAATCTCAACTGATTATTACGGAGATACTATTGTAATTGGAACACCGCAGCAAGACTATGATATTAACACTGCGAATTACGGTTATACATATGTATTTGGTAGAACTATACAGAATTTTGAAGCACAATCTACTAGTCAGGCATATATTCCATTACAATTTCAATTAGCATGGACTCCTACTGCGTTAACTACAACCGCTAATTCAATATCAAGTAATGCAATTACATTAGGTAGTATATTAGGACTAATTGGTGGGGCTGAAGGAACACCTATTGTATTTACAGGTACTCCATATGGCGGAATAGCCGCTAACACAGTGTATTATGTAAAACTTATTTCAGGTTCAACAATAACTTTGTCATTGACCAGAGACGGTACTACTCTTGCACTAACTAATAGTTCTGGAACAATGACCGCAAATGGTCAAACATCACCGTTGTTTGTTTCAAACAATGGAACTGCTATGGAAGATAGCTATTATAGTGTAATAGGGTCTACACTAAACATTTACAGTGGCGCTTCACCTACTTTGAATGCAGGGGATATTTTAAATGTAAGCAGTATAAATTTTGTATTGACTCAAACACTAACTAACAACGAGACTGCTAGAATAGGTGTACAATTTGGAACAAGTGTAGAAACTAATAAATTTGCAAATGAAATTCTAGTAGGTGCTCCATTTGAGTTAAGTGCAGAAAATTATGAAGGTGCAGTGCATAGATATACAAATGGCGGCGAAAAATATGGCACTATCATTGGTATAGAAGATTGCAATATAACTACTCCAAGAACCGTATTGTTAAACGGGTTTAAAGCTGTACTTCCTGCAGGTGATGCTGCTACAGTAGCAGCTAGTATTAACTTTCTAGCAATAACTAACATCTATGCATCTGATTTGAATGGTAAATTAATAATATCATTAATTGATACAAATTTAAGTGTTGCCGGAAACAAACTTTCATTGACTGTGTTAAACAGTAATACGTTGAGTGAGATGGGTGTAACATTGTATACGCCCACACAGAAGATATATTGTCCGCACTTGGCTGGTAGAACTCAATTTGGTTCTATGATAAAACTCAACAACTCGTCTGGGTCTATTGTAATTAGTGCCCCAGCTGGCACACGTTTTTCAGGTACTACATTTGACTTTACAGATGATGAATTAGATAATGATACCGTATTTGACAATAATGCAACACAATGGGTTGATACATTTACTAATGCTGGTGCAGTTTATATGTTTGATTACGTGGCTGCATATAATGAGGACTTGAATACTCCGGGCAAATTTGTCTATGCACAAAATATTAACGCACAAGATTTAGACTATGGTTCACAACCATATTATGGAACAGCATTAGATTTTAACGATAACACAGTAGTAGTTGGTACACCAAACTTCAATTTAGGAACTGATTATATTGGGCAAGTAGTGGTATACAATAGTGCAATATCTGAACCAGATTGGGCAGTATTTAGAAGTTCGTCTGAAATAGTAGATATCAATGGGGTATTTAACATTCAATTGTTTAGTGCTTCTACTAATAACACAGTACAAAACTTGGATTATATTGATCCATTGCAAGGTAAATTGTTAGGTGCAGTTGCAGAAAATATTGATGTAGTTTCAAACGCTGATCCTGCTTCTTATAACAGTGTATCATATACGCAAGGTGGGTTAATTTGGGGCACAGATAAAATTGGGCAGTTATGGTTTAATACTAGTAATTCTCGCTTTATGAACTATCACCAGAATGATATAACCTATAATAGTCAATATTGGGGTAGACTATTTCCGGGTAGCAATGTTGCTGTTTATTCATGGATAGTAAGTAACGTTCCTCCTAGTTTATATCAAGGTCCAGGTACCCCGTATAGTATTGATAACTATACAACTAGTGGAGTGATTAACGCTGAAGGCTTAATAACACCCGTATATTATTTCTGGGCAAGAAACACAAATATTATATTTGAAAAAATAGGAAAGACCTTAGCTGATTCTACGTTAGAATTTTATATTACCCAGCCTGCGTCATCTGGCATTAGTTTCTTTGCGCCATTATTGTCAAACGTGTTTGGTTTATATAATTGCTTTGAGTATATAAATGCAAAAGATACGGTGTTGCATATTGGATATGCCACTGGATCAAATGACGATGTAGCACATTCTCAGTATAGTCTTATACGTGCAAATTATGCAGATGATTTCTTATCAGGTTTTCCTGGTTCTGGTGCAGCATATCAAAATCATGCATCAGTAGGAATAACAGAACCAATTGGTTTATATAACAGAATGCTAGACAGTATGTGCGGTGTAGATAATGCAGGTGGAGTTGTACCTGATCCGTTATTACCAAAAGCAGTGCAAACTGGTGTATTAGCAAGACCTAGACAAGGTTTCTTCTACGATAGATTTGGTGCATTAAAAAATTATTTACAATATGCTAATATTATATTGTCACAATTCCCTATTACTGAATTGAGAAATGCTACATTTTTGTCTGAGACAGGTGAATTTTTCAACACTACAGATTATTGGAATTATGTAAACTGGTGGGCACCTGGCTATAGTAATAATACTAAATCCGCATTGCAAGTGCCAATATACGCTGACTTATCAACATTAAGTGTTGCATCAGGAACTATTGTTACAGTAGCATTAAATGGTAACAGTAATAGTGAGACTTATATTTTAAGCAATGAGGGAGTTTGGGTTAGAATTGGACTTACAAACGGTACTATTGAATTTAAATCTACCTTGTGGGATTACGCTGAAGGTAGATTGGGGTTTGGTGATAGTTTCTTTGATACTACACCATATGATTCATATCCATCAACTGAAACTCGTTATATAATTCGTGCGTTAAATGAACAAATTTATACTAATGAATTATTGATTTTCAGAAATAAAAGTTTGATTTTGTTGTTTGAATACATTCAAAGTGAAACAATTGAAAGTCAAAATTACTTGACCTGGTTAAACAAAACATCATTCTTAGATGTATCACATACTATACGTGAATTAGTACCGTTACAAGTTTTTCGCACTGACAACCAACTGTTCTTAGAAGGGTATTTGGATGAAGTAAAACCATATCATGTGGTAATTAAAGAATTTATTTTCAAATATACTAGAACTGATATATTTGAAGGGGATATTACTGACTTTGATTTACCTGCACAATATCAGTCTGATATACAACAATTTATAACGCCTGCGTTAGTATATTCATCAGCCGATGGAGATAATGAATATTTATACACTGCCCCAATATGGCAAACTAATGCGTATAGTCAATGGTTTAATAATTATGGATTGAATATTTCCGGACAAACTAATTATCCAATAGCTTTATTAGAATCTTACATGAGTTTGAATTCAACTATATTATATGTTTCTAATATAAATGGTTTCCCGGTAACTGGTGTAATAACGATTGGTGAAGAAAAAATAAGCTATGTAGGTAGAAATATAGCAACTAATCAATTAACTGGAATTTCACGCGGAGTAGATAGCACAACCATTACTATACACTTACCCGGAGAAAAAATTTACACTGACTTACCTGCTGTATTAGTACTTTATGCAGGAAAAGCATATACAAACCCTCCAAAAATTACAGTATACATTGACTTATCATTGTATCCGCCACCAAGAGTAGAAGCACAGTTTGTCCCAATAATGAGTTTAGGAAGTGTTATCGGAGTCAATGTCATCAATCCGGGAGAAGGATATGCAGTTCTTCCTGAAATTAATATTGAGCCATCATTTACTGTTTCTGTTGATAGTTCTAATGTAAGTAGTATGTTCAATACTATTCAAATAAATACTTTGGCATTGCAGACAGGAGATTTGATAGTATACACTATTCCTGCAGGGTCTTCAGGAATTCAAGGTCTAATACCTAATCAAAAATATTATATAAACTTGTTAGAAATAGCACCTGTTCCAATCTTTGCTCTTTACAATACATATCAAGCAGCATTAGCAGATCACGGCAGAATTGAATTGGTTGATTCTGGTTCAGGAATTCAAAATTTTAGTCTTGGTGCAATTGCTAGCTGCGTACCAAGTTCAACTCCTACAAGAGAAAATATCATATCAATTAAATTTGATAGAACTACTTATAACTCTCAAATTATTCCTTGGGCTTCAGGTAACTTCTATGGAGCATCATATGCAGGAGACTTGAATACTAGTAATCAAATATCATCAGCATCATCATCATCTATTTTATTAAGTAGTACACAACCCCCAATAAATTCTGTTTCAGCTAGTGTAACGGGTTCAAGTTTTGAAATTGTAGATGCAGAAAATCAACAAACATTGACTTGGTCATCTAGAACTAGAGCTACTGTTCAAACTTATGGTTCTGGATATTCTACTACTGCTTATCAAAATGCAATAAGAATTATTCCTAGTGAAGGTGGAGCACCGGTAGCAGGTAGCATTGGTTCTACAATTGGTTTCTATATAGGAATGCCAGTTAAATTTATAGGCTCTGTTACAGGAACTACCCTAGTTGATGAAACCATCTATTATGTAAAATCACTAGTACAGTTACCAACTGCAACTAGTACATCTTCTTCTGCCCTTAGTATAGGATATAATTATGTAATTACTGTATTAGGCACAACTAATTGGAATAGCGTAGCTGATACAATAAGCATAACTTATGCAGCGGGAGATGTTATTATATCAAAATCTACAGCCGGTGGCACAGGTACTGCGACTCTATTAGAAAATACCGGGTTTACACTTTCTGCTTCAATTGATGTAAACGGTAACCCAGGCGCAGTTTTTGCACAAAATACAGCAACCATATCACTAGCCGGACTAACATTGTATGTTGGTGAACTCACTAACGTAGCAGTAATGACTTTAAATTACAGTGGAATAAGATCAGTTACTAATACCGCAGTAACTACTAATTTTGTTACTGTACAATTATCCCCTACAGGACTAAACGGTACAACTGGTTTCTACGTTGGACTTCCTGTATTCTTGGTAGGGGATGTGTTTGGTGGAGTTATAGAAAACGAAATTTATTATGTAATAACTGTAATTGATAATAAAACATTCACTATGTCAACTAATAGTGATCCAACACTATTTTATATTTCTGCAACTTCTTCTGCTAATAATTCTATTACGTGTGAGAGTACACTAGATTTGAGGGTAAATGAACCAATCATATTCACCGGAGGTGTGTTTGGTGGGATAGTCGCTGGACAATTATACTATATAAGAGAATTGTTTGGTGGAAATACAACATTCTCTATTTCTCTTAGTATAAATGGCTCGGCTGTTTCTCTATCAAATTATTCAATTCCATTAGTTGATTCTACTTGCGTATTGACAAGTCAAGCAGATGCATTACAGTTAACTACCGGGACAGGATTAATGACACTTAATGTTGGATTACCTGTCAGTCCGGGTCAAATCAACGGCCAAGCATTAACATTCTATGTTTCAGGTGGTCCATATGTTGGTGTATCAGGGACTGTTTCTAACTTATTAACCAGAGAAATTACTTCAACTTTAACATCAGTAAATAGAATTTGTTTATCAGCAGCAAGTGGTGGTATTACTAATATCTATGATGATATGGATTTTAATGTTGCTAGTAACATAGGTGGACTAACAACAGCAGGTGGGCCATATACTATTATAGACAATGGTGTTACTTTAGTTACAGTAACTAATACTAATGCAACAGGGAATTGGTTGACTTTGCCGGTAGCTTCTAACCCCAACACAACTGCTATCTTGTATGTTGGTATGCCAATAGTATTCACCGGTACATCATTGGGTGGAATATCATTGAACACAGTATACTATGTTTTTAGTATTGATGGTAGTCCACCAGTTAACACAGGTAGATTTAAAATTGCATCTGCAATTGATAGCCTTTCCGCGGTCACTGTTACTACCAGTACTGGAACAATGACCGGTACTGGAGAAACCTACATTACAGTAAGCAATAGCTTATCAACTCAACTTGGACCGGTGACATTAACACAAGTAGTAGGTACTACACCAACATTTAATGTAAGTTATACTTTAGGTGGTTACATCACAGTTCCTGAAATTTTAGGAAGTGGATATGCAGTTAATAATATTATAACTATTTTAGGTACAGATGTTGGCGGAACAACTATAACAAATGATTTGTCATATCAAGTATTGACTATAAATTCAACCGGCGGAGTCCTAACCGGAATAGGTACAGGAACTCCTGTAGGAGATAATCAACAATACTATGTTAAAGTTTATTCTGAAAATCAAATTGAGTTATACTCAAATCCTGAACTAACAGCGGCAGTTACTGGTCAAAACTTCCCGTTCATTGGAATAACATCAACAACTGTGACAGGTGTAACTGAATCAACCAACCGAATAACTGTAGCAAGTTCAAATGATTTTAATATCAATGATGCAGTAGAATTTACAGCAATAATTAATGCTACTTCTATTGAAGCCGGACAAACTTATCAGATATTAACATTAGGTACAAGCAATTTTACCTTAGCCGGTGCAGTAACTAATACTGTAGGTCAAGTATTTGTTGCTACTCAAACTTCTTCAGGTACTGGAACAGTTATATCAACTGTGTTTGGTGGATTAACGGCAGGGTTTACCTACTATGTTAAAAGCAAACCAACAGTAACTACTGTGACTATTTCTGAAACAATAGACGGTTCAGTATTTGATATATTAGCTGATGCAACCGGAACAATGAATATGGCTAAATCAGGTGATTATGCGTTATTACCTGAACCGTTTTTCTTCAATCCAAGTATTGTAAAATTCAATAAACAATTGTATCAATGTGTTATCAGTAACAACGATTTAGAATTTGTATTTGGTAAGTGGGAGGTATTAAGCTCCGGTGACAATAGATTAAATGCCCTAGATAGAATCATTGGTTACTACGAACCTACAATTAATATGCCCGGGGTAGACTTAACTCAATTGGTTTCGGGAATAACATATCCTAATAGTACTTATATGGGTAATGCATTTGCACCAGCCGACGAGTTTGCCCTTGATACTATTTTAATAGATCAACCATTCTATCCAGTCGGCATTGATTTAAAAGCTATTGTTTGGAACGGATTAACTTATTTGACCGGATCAGATACTTCAACTTATACTGCTATAAATGCAAGTACAACCGGAGACGACTGGGAGATAAACAAAATATCTGCTTATCCAATCGGCATCTCAAACATGTTGTATGCCGGTGGAAAATACTTAATCACAACAAATAATCAAGCTACTCCTATTTTATTAAGTATTGATGGATTTAACTGGTCAGCTAAAACAGTCCCAGCAACATCATTAAATTCAGTGACATATCATAGTGGGATGTTTGTTGCAGTGGGAGATAACATTGTTACATCAACTGATGGAATAACTTGGACTGAGCGTTTTGCGTTTACTACCGGGTTAACTAATGTATTAAATGATGTAACTTATGTTGTTTCTGCTGGATATACTGGTTACATAGCAGTAGGGTTTAGTCAACAAGTAATAAGTAGTATTGCTACTAACTTTGGAATAATTTATAAAAGTTCAGATGGTATAACATGGACACAAGTTCCGTTTTACGATACTTCGTTTGGATTTAACAGTGTAGCATACAACGAACAAGAAATTGTAGCAGTCGGAGACAATGGTATAATTTATACAAGTATTTCTGATATCAATGTTTGGTTCGTCCAATCTTCGGGCGTGGCAGATGATTTAAATCATATCATATGGGACGCTATTAGCGAGTTATTTGTTGTAGTAGGTGAAAACGGAGCTGTTCTCACATCTGATATATTTGGTATAACTTGGGAAATACAAACATCAAGTGTTACTGATGATTTACTAAGCGTTGTTGTTAATACTTCAGCCGGTGAATATGTGGCAGTTGGTTTAAACAATACAATAATTTCTAGTCCGGATGCAGAAACATGGTCATTAACAAATACTTTTAATCTATTACCCAGTGTATATGATGTGCAAGGTGATGCGTTTACTAATGGATATGGCCCAGAAGAATTAGTAGCCGGGATAGTATCCGACACAATATCAATGATAGTCAGAACTCGTCCAGGAACAAACTGGGATGAAACTATATATCAAAATGTAGGATATAACGTAGTATCAACTGAAATTTTCCCAACTTCAGGAGCACAGACTGAATATAGTTTTGCTAATTTAGTACAAACCCCTGCACAGTTGAGTGTTTTTGTTATTACATACTCAACTGAATTGAGTAATACCATTTACGACGGCATTGATTTTACAATTGATTGGATTAATAAAGTAGTAATATTAAATGATCCTTTGTCTTATTTTGTGTCTGAGGGAATCTCTGATAGTTTAAGAATTGACGTATATGAAGTGGGCAACGGTTATCAATTAGTAAAAACAGATACCGAAAATTCTCCTATAAGAACCAATAGTGTTACAGGATTTAATGAAATATATGTAGATGCAAGTTATAGAGCAGATATATCTCAGGGGTCAGGTTTGATTAGACCAGCTACTCCACCTGATACAGTAATAGCTACATCAACTAATTCATCAGTAGATAGTATCACTTGTGATAATGTTACTGAGTTTGTATTAAATGGTCCAATATATTTTCAAGGAACAGTGTTTGGAGGGGTGGTAGTAGATATTATTTACTATGTTAAAACTATAAGTTTAGTTACAAATCAAATAACTATTTCACTTACTGCGCCAAATGGTATAGCAGGTCCTACTTTTCAGTTGAGTACTGCATCAGGGTCAATGCAAGTGAAAATTCAATATGAATATGGGGCTACATGGACTTTACCATTAACAATTTACAATGGTACTAACCTGGTGTTAGGAACAACAAAACCAATAACACGCACTAAGGCAAGTAACAATGCAATTACATGTCTCACTACTACCGGCTTAGCAACAAATGATCAAATAGTGTTTAGCGATACTATGTTTGGTGGTATCATTGTCCCGCATAGAATTTATTATGTTAAAACAATTATAAATGGTACTGAATTTACTATTTCAACTAGTCCCGGTGGATCAGTTGTTGTTTTAACCGATAGCATCGGCGGTGCAAGTTTTATAAGTAAAGATTATGCTATTGGTATTATAAGTAATAGTACTTTTGCTAAACTTGTTTTTGCAGGAAAATACGATCCAGAAAATCCTACAATATTAACCTCATATGATGCATCAGTTGATTATTTGAATTTTACATTGTTTGGAGAAACATTACCAATACAATATGGTTATACAATACCACAAACTCAGTTATTCACTGGCAATGGTTCAACAGTCTCATTCGTATTGACTAACTATATAGGTGACAACAATCCACTAAATGCTATAGTTGAAATTGATGGTATAAGACAAACAAGTTCAGCTTATACTATCAGTACCGATACTAATACAATAGTATTTGATGTTGCTCCTAGTAATGGGTCAGTTATTGCTGTAACTTCATATAACTTAACTGATCGTCAATATTTAAGCAGCCAATATAATATTACCGGAGTGACTGTAGCAAATATTGTAGCTATAACCATAGTTACTGTGGGCGGTGATCCTGTAGTAAGAGTTACTACTGGTATAGATACAAACTTAACACAAAATGCAATAGTTCGTATTGACGATATACTTGGTTCTACACAGTTAAATAACAATACTTATTATGCTAACATAATAACAACTAGAATAATTGATTTATATACTGCTCCGTATGATTCTACTCCGGGTGCTCAAAATTATCCAGTACCGTTTTGTTCAACATATATATCTGGTGGTTTTGTTTGGCTAAATCAATTGTTTACGGTAGCAGACACTATAGCAACTGCTACAAGTTCAACTGGAAATAAAATTACAGTTGATAGTACTACTAATTTAACTCCCGGAACTCCTGTTTATTTCACGTTAGATGATTCACCTGCTGGAACTGATATTCTAGGTGGGATTGAAGAAAAAACTGAATACTTTGTATTAGCTGTACAACCTGACACATTATCATTTACTATTTCTGAAAATAGATATCCAAATGAATCTGAATTTGTATTATCAAATGATTCCGGAGCAATTAATGTTTCACTATTCCAACAAGTAAATGTGGATAGATTGTGGGTAACTGTTAACGGTTACCGTGTACCTTCAAAAAACTTGAAATTAAATCCATACAATAAGTTGAGCATATTAACTACTATTGTATCTGGGGATGAAGTTATTATTACAAGTATGATGCCAACGGCAACTCCAAATGAGCAAGTATATTTGTTGAATGTGTCACTGCAAGGCAATTCTACGGTATTCAGATCCAATGTAGAGACTAGAACATGGTTAACAGAACCATTGCAAAATACTGATGAGATTATTTATCTGAACGATTTGTCAAGAGTAACTGACAATATAGTACAAAATGTTATATGTCCAGTTCAAGTTAACGGGACATATGATATTGGATTAACTGCTAATAAGAACGCAATTAGTCTTGTTATTGTTTACAACAATACTACTTCAACCTTAGTCAATCCTTCAAATTACAATATAGTTATCATTGATACTGCACCAATATTACAGATTTCTGCTCAAGTTTCTGTGGGGAATGAATTGACCATTACTTCAGTTGAAGGCCGTCTAATTTATATTAACGGCGAACAGATTGGGTTTGGTGAATGTGATTTAGCAGCTAATACATTATCTCAATTAACAAGAGGTGTAAATGGTACGGGAGTACAGGTTTACAATCCAACCTTTACAGAAGTATTTGGTATAATGCCCACAAATAAAATGTCAAGTGTATTGTATGACACTGTTTGGAATCCAATACCCGGAATCTATAACTACACTGAGGGTGACCCGTTACAGATTGCATATACAGATGGTGCAGAATTCTTAAGAACGGATATAAATTAAAGATAAATAAATATATGAACGAAAAAACGGATGAAAACAAGAAAAAGCAGACTGAAAAGCCTGAAGCAAAACCCAATGAACACGGTGGGTTTTACTTTTCTTCCAGTATTAAAATAACAGATCCTGATACTAAAGAAGTATTAGTCCAGATGCGAGGCGATAATTAATGTCAGTAATAACACTATCATATAAAATAGAAGGATTTTTGAAAATCTACGACCCCAATGACGGAGAAATATTTGTAGACAAGAAAAATGCTATAAATTACGAAACTATGTCAGAAGCTATTGCTGACACGTTAAGCAGTCGCGGGTACGGCGAAATATATCAAATGGCGTTTGGAAACGGCGGAGCAAGTGTATCAGATACTGGAGTTATTACTTATTTACCACCAAATGTTACTGGGCAGAATGCTGCACTTTACAATCAAACATATGCAAAAATTGTAGACGATACTAGTGTTTTTAACTTGGATCCTACACGCAACAAGATGACCGTAACCCATACAACCGGTAAATATTATACTGATATTTTGGTACAATGTTTGCTAGATTACGGGGAACCGGCGGGTCAAGCAGCATTTGATAATAGCACACAAACAGATAGTTCTTATATATTTGATGAATTGGGACTGCTTGCTAATTATGGTACAACCAATACAGGGTCAGTTATCACAAGATTATTAACCCACGTGATTTTTCACCCAGTTCAAAAGAGTTTAAATAGACAGATTCAGATTGATTACACTGTTAGAATTCAAAGTCTGACTAACTTAGTAACAACTTAAGATATATAACAGATATCGGAAAGATTTTAAAATGGCATATACAATTGTAAAAAGTAATGGTCAAGTACTGACAACTATTGCTGATGGTACTATCAACACTAACAGTACTTCCCTAGCATTACCTGGTAGAAACTATGCTGGATACGGCGCATACTTAGATACAAACTTTGTTCATCAATTGGAAAATTTTGCTAATGCAAATCCTCCTACTAACTCATTGACAGGTCAATTGTGGTATGATACTAATAATCAACTATTAAAACTTTGCCCATCAGATGGTGCTGCTGCTAGTAGCTGGTTATCGCTAACTTCAACTTCTAGTGGTGGAACAACAACCTTTGGAGCAGTAACAGTTACTGGAAATATATTAGCAAACAATATCACAGCAAATAATGCTTTGGTAGGTGATACTATTACAGTTCGGCTAGCTACAGTAACTGCAAATGCAACTATTGCAAATGCAAATATTACTACCGGTAATATTGGAACATTGAATACCGCAGTTATTACAACTGGTGGTAACACTATCGGAGGTACAATAACCGGTACCTGGATTATTAATGGTTCAGGAACTGCAAATACAGTAGCAGGAACTAGTGTATATGTTAATTCTGGTAACATCGTAATCAATAATGCCGGTAATACTATTGGTATTAGAACTGATAGGTATATGTACGCTAATGGCGCCCCTATCAGTTTTGCAGGTACTTATAATAATGGTAATGTTTTTGATTACTTGACAGGATCAAATGCAGTTAGTCAATTTACCGGAGTTATTGCCCCTAGTAGCGTAACTACTGGAAACATAACAACTGGCGGAAACTCTACTGCTGGTGCGATTACAGGTAACTGGACATTAACAGCTGGTTCTAGACTTAATGCAACATATGCTGACTTGGCAGAACGATTTGAAGCTGATGCATATTATGATGCAGGAACCGTTGTTGAATTAGGCGGAGATAAAGAAATCACCAGTGTAAAATACGAATTGAGTGAGGATATATTTGGTGTCATTTCTAATTCTGCTGCTTATTTAATGAATTCAGGTGCCGGTGATGATACTACACATCCTCCTGTTGCTATGACAGGACGTGTTCAAGTTAAAGTTACTGGTATAGTTAAGAAAGGCAATCGTTTAGTTAGCGCAGGTAATGGAATAGCCCGTGCAGCTACTGTAGGCGAGGCAACCGCGTTTAACGTAATTGGTCGTGCATTGACTAATAAACTTGACAATAGTGTTGGTACTGTGCTAGCAACTGTAACTGTATCAAAATAAGGATTTATAATGACATACGCACAATATGGCACTATACAAGCTACTGATTATAATACATTGGTAGGTGGAGACCCTACTACAACTTCTGGCACTTTAAATGCAGTCTGGGCAATCGGCGGAAATGATAAAGGGTATGGACAGACTGCATTGGGTAATGTAAATGTTGGTGCAGTAGTTCAAGCCACTGAGTGGGCGTCTTTAGTAAATCGTACTGCTAACGCTGCATTGCATCAAGGAACTGCAATAACATCAGTAACTGCACCGGCGGTAGGTAACGTAATTGCGGCGTTAACCGCAATTCCAACAAACTTAACAACAATCTATAATAGTAGATTGAATGCAACATCTCAGGGTGCAACTATATCAAATGCTGCGGTTTATGCAAGTACATGGTCTACTGCGTTAACTTTTGTACATATTATAGACTTTCCAGATGGCAATGCTGCAAGATACTTTTTTAATTCGGGTGGGCAATTAAAAGTAACATGCTCACATGCTAATACTACCGCAGGCATTAATTTGTTGTTTAATGGCTTGGCAAGTAATATTGGTACAGTTGCTATGAGCGCACAAACATCAGGATCCATATCGATTGCAGGATCATCATTCAACGGTATCACAAAGGTAGGTGGTGGCGGAACCGCTCCCACGATAAGTACAAACAGCGGTTATTATTCAATGACTACTTCAAATGTAACCGTATTTACTCAATTGGCTTCAGGTAGCCCGGCAGGTTATTTAGACACATTCATTCGTGTTATTGCCAAGTCTAACGGTACACAAGGATCGTATAGTGATGCAGGTAGCATAATTACGTTATACACAATTTGGGATGAAGTGCCAAACGGGCTTACTGTTGGCACTGGTTCAACAACTACTGTTACGGTAGCCAAACCTGAAACAACTTATATTGCCAATAGTTGGGGCGCAATATCAGTTACTGGATCTGTCAGCGGCTCATAATTTTTAATCTTGAAGGGATATCTATATAAATACTCTTAGGAGTACACATGGATACACTGTCATTAATCACTGAAGCTAAAGCCCGCTTCAACCATAACTCAGCTAAAGTATATCTAAAAGACAAGTACGATAGTAAGTTTATCGTGGCTGACCAGGCCGGGCTTTGGAGAGCCAATTTAGAAACTATTAATTTTTTAAACTCATCATCAGATACGTGGGTAATATTAATTGATACTTTTAATAACCCGGTCAAGGTTAATAGAATTAACCTGCTAGAAAAACTTACCGACATATATAAAAATGTTATGGAAGAATGGTATACTGAATGGGCTGAATTAGAGAAGAAAAGATGAATAGAGGAGCACTACTTTTCGCATTCAACAACCCAAAATACAATTATTATAAAATGGCAGTAGCTACTGCTAAACGTATCAATCACTTTTTGGGACTCCCTGTTACATTGGTAACAGATAGTGAATCATTACCGGTTGATCAATCATATCAATTTGACAATGTTGTTATAGCACCCGCAGATAAAACAAACAAAAGAGACTGGGGACTATGGTACAATAAAGGTAGATATCGTGCATATCAATTTAGTCCATATGATGAAACACTTTTGTTAGACACTGATTATATGGTGAATTCAAATAAACTATCAAAGACGTTTGACTTGCCTACTGATTTTTGTTGTCATAACACTACTAGTTTTTTAATGCACCCAAATGCTGCACAAGAAATGTTAGGGGTGTACAGTTTTAATACGGTATGGGCAACTGTTATTATGTTTAAGAAAACTAAAAGAGCAGAACAAATATTTAACTGCTTAGAAATGGTTCAAAATAACTTTGACCATTATGCAAGTATTCATGGATTTATATCTGCAACTTTTAGAAACGATTACGGACTAACATTAGCTACTAGAATTGTCAATGGGCATACAACTTTAAATACAGATGTAATACCGTGGAACTTGTTGCATGTAGGAAAGAATACTAGTGTTTATCACAATTCTGATTATGAATTTAATACAGAATATACTATAATGTTTGATAACTGGAACAAGGGTAAGATTCGCAAAGAATACATTACCATAAAAAATATGGACTTTCACGTTATGTCAAAAGAGAACTTTATGGAGTTAATTAATGAATAAAGGGTTTGTTATAATGGCTCTAGACACCGAGAAAACTAGTTATACTAAGTGTGCTAAAACGCTACAGAAAAGTATACTTAGAGTAATGCCTGAGGCCAATGTAACTATTATTTCAACTGATATGTTACCTTACGGTGATTTAGCAATTGATAGTGATTGGAAACTAATTAATGATTGGCAAATATATGAAGCAAGTCCGTATGATTATACAATCAAGTTAGAAGCTGATATGTATATTCCACGCAACATAGACTATTGGTGGGATATGCTTAAAGACCGAGATGTTGTAGTATCTAGTACAATAAGAAATTTTAAACAAGAGATATCAACGGTAAGAGTTTATCGTAGGTTTATAGATGATAATAACTTGCCGGATGTATATAATGCCATCACTTATTTTAAGAAGTCTACTACTGCACAAGAATTCTTTAACTTAGTTAAGGAAATCTTTACTAATTGGGAAGAATACAAGAAAATATTAAAATGTAATCCAGCTGAAGTAGCGACAACTGATTGGGTTTATGCCATAGCATGTCATATTCTAGGGGCAGAAAAAACTACAATGCCGGTGTTTACGGAAATGAGTATGGTACATATGAAACAATTTATAAATGGTACTCCTACTGAAAATTGGACAGATACGTTTATTTACGAATGCTTGCCTAATCAAATTAGAATTCAAACTATACCGCAGCAGTATCCGTTTCACTATCATATAAAAAACTTTTGTGATAAAATAGTACTATGAGTGAAGAACATATTATAATTTGGGAAGCACCTAAAATAGTACCACCTGAACTTAGATTATATTATGATGCTGAGGGTAAAGTAATTTGCTATTCAGGCGATGCATCTACTCAAGGTAATTACATTGTCATAGACACCCAAACTTTTGCCGAAGCAAGACCTGACCTAAGAGTTATCAATGGTAAGATTTCAACTGCTCAACCTAACCAAGTAGTGTATAAATTAATGCCCGACACTGAAGGTCGTAGTTGTCATAAAGAAGACCTAAGCATTGTTGTTGATACAACCTATGAACACACCAAATGGAAATTAAACACATATGAACTCACTTGACAAAATAATTGATGTTGCAGATTTAGATTGCATATATTTGTCATACGATGAACCGCAGAAAGAAGAATTTTGGCTAAAAATTAAAAACATGGTTCCATGGGCTAAACGAGTAGATGGAGTAAAAGGTAGTGATGCAGCGCATAAAGCCGCAGGAGAAGCAAGTGATACTGAACGGTTTATTCTAATTGACGGTGATAATATGCCCGAAGAAAGTTTCTTCAATATGCAATTAAATTTCACCGGAAAGGATCCTAAATACAAATTAGCACAATATCGTTGGAAAGCAATTAACAGTATTAACGGATTGCGTTATGGTAATGGAGGAATGAGTTCATGGACTAAAACATATGTACGTGAAATGAAAACACATGAGAACCAAACAGAAGGAGATGTTTCACGTATTGCTGACTTTTGCTTAGATAGTAAGGATAGTTTATATTGGTCAATGTATGATTGCTATAGCACAACATATCCTAATCAGACATCATTCCAAGCATGGAGAGCAGGGTTTCGTGAAGGTGTAAAGATGAGTTTAGACCGTGGTATGCGCCCAACCGTTAATGAATTCAAAGAGACAGTGGCCACACGAAATCTAAACAATTTGACTATTTGGCAAAACGTAGGCATGGATGTAGATAACGGGCAGTGGGCAATCATGGGAGCACGTATGGGAACTCATATGACTATGCTTACTGATTGGGATGTACATGCTGTTCAATGGTTTGATAACTATATTGAAATGTGGCAACATGTTAAAGATGAAGATCCATTAATATTATCAGAAACATATGGCATAGAGTTAAAAACCAAATTAGGATTACCAATGTGTATATTAGATGCAGACCAAAGTCAGTTCTTCAAACGACACTATAATGCTGATAAGTACAACATTGGTCCATTAGTAACTGAGATGGATGTAATAAGAAAGGTAGAAGGCTGGTAATGTCACAATACGACGGATATCAACAACATTTAGATAACACCAAGGCAAAATTAGATAGTGTTAGTCCTTCATTTTGCGTAGCAAAATGGAAACAAGTTACTATGCATTTGCAAAACGGGATGAATCATAGTTGTCATCACCCAAAGCCGCACGTGGTGCCAGTGACTGAGATTAAATTCAATCCTACTGCATTGCATAATAGTGAATTTAAAAAGCAACAACGAAAATTAATGCTTGAAGGCAAGAGACCAGCCGAATGTGATTATTGTTGGAGAGTAGAAGATAATAATACACGTTCTGATGATTCTCAAAGTGTGTATAGCGATAGAATTTACAAAAGTGCAGACAACTGGGCACAACCTTTTGTAGAAGATATACGCAATAAATCCTGGGATGATGATGTTGATCCTAGTTATGTTGAGGTAAGTTTTAGCAATGTTTGTAATTTCAAATGTAGTTATTGTGCTCCTCACATTAGTAGTCAATGGATGGAAGAAATAGAAAGATACGGTCCTTATCCTACTTCAACTAAATTTAATAATTTAGAATGGTTAAAGTCTGAAAACATGATGCCTATTCCCAACAGGGAAGAAAATCCGTATGTTGATGCATTTTGGGCATGGTGGCCAACTATGTATACTAGCTTGCATCATTTTAGAATTACAGGCGGTGAACCATTATTGAATAAAAATACTTTTCAAGTTTTAGATTACATTATTGCTAATCCTAACCCCAATCTAGAGGTTAGTATTAATACTAATATGAATCCGCCGGACGATCTATTTGCTAAATTTTTAGAAAAAGTTAAGATCATTATCAACGAAAAGAAGTTGAAGAAATTTAAACTTTTTACTAGTGCTGAAGCGCACGGAAAACAAAGCGAATATATACGGTTTGGTATGAACTATGATAAGTGGTTAAGTAATATTCATAGGGTGTATAAAGAAATACCAACGATTGAATTTACAATAATGAGTACATACAATCTACTTAGTTTAACTTCTTACATAAAATTTTTAGATGATATAGTTGATATAAAAAGACAATACGGGACATATAACGATAATAGAAATCCTATGCTATTAGATATACCCTATCTAAGATACCCTGATCATCAAGCAATATTTTTATTAGAACCTGAAATGCTACCAATGCTTTATGATCAGGTTACTCATATGTATAAGAATTTGGAATATAAAAATTGGTATGGTACTGCTAATCGCGGATTTTATGAATACGAAGCAGATAAGTTAAAAAGAATATATAATATGGCAAAAGAAAATATATTCAACGAACTTACAACTATCAATAGAAATAATTTTGTTAAATTTGTTGATGAACATGATCTACGCCGAGGTACAAATTTCCTAGAAACATTTCCTGAATTTGAACAAGCATATACTAAATGGAAAAAAACAAAATAAAAAATCATTAATGAAATATAGTATGAAGAAAATTATAGTATGTGGTGCCGGAGGATTTATTGGTAGTCATTTAGTAACTAGTCTTAAGGTTAAGGGTTGCTATGTCATTGGTGTTGATTTAAAATATCCTGAATTCAGCAAATCAAATGCAGATGAATTTTATATTATGGATTTGCGTGAGCAAGAAAATGTTAGAAACTTATTAAACTCGGAAATAGATTCAATTTATCAACTTGCCGCTGATATGGGCGGTGCCGGATACATTTTTACCGGTGAGCATGATGCAGATATAATGCATAATTCTGCAATGATTAATCTAAATATTTTGAATGAAATGAACAAGGTTGGGATAAAAAATATATTTTATACTAGTAGTGCTTGTGTGTATCCTATTCATAATCAAATGGATTGCATAAATCCATTACTGTCAGAAGAATCAGCTTATCCTGCTAATCCGGATAGTGAGTATGGCTGGGAAAAACTATTTAGTGAGCGACTATACTTAACCTATGCCCGTAATTACGGTATTAAAGCAAGGATAGCAAGATTACATAATGTATTTGGTCCAATGGGATCTTGGAATAACGGTAAAGAAAAAGCTCCAGCGGCATTGTGCCGTAAGGTTGCTCAATGCAATGAAGGTGGTACTGTAGAGATATGGGGACCGGGTAATCAAACTCGTAGCTTCTTGTACATTGACGAATGTATCGAAGGGATACATCGCATTATGGAAAGCAGTTGTGAGTTTCCTTTAAATTTGGGCAGTGAACGCATGATTAGCATCAACGATCTAGCATTGCTAATTGCTAAACTAACTTACAAAACGATTCTTATTAAGAACGTAGATGGCCCGCGTGGTGTTATGGGACGTACTAGCCACAACAACCTTATTCAAGAAACAATAGGTTGGACGCCTGGTGATAACCTAGAGTACGGGTTGAATAAGACATACGATTGGATTGAATCTCAATGCCGTATCTAAAACTGTTTTACAAGAAAATACCTAGATTTTCAAAACTAGATGTAGTGGCAGAGAAGATTGACATTGCAAATTTTAAATCACTGCCGATGTCAATCTTATATTTCACTAATTATGATTTACAGCCCGCGGGTGTAACAAATGAAGAAGGACAATTTGCAGCACCTTTCTCAAATGAAGTGTGGGAACATCTTGCAAACGACCGATCATCTATTTTTATGTTTGATACATCGTATGAAACATTAAGTATACCCCATTTATTACTTCAACTAAAATATTTAACTGGCAAATTAAATATTAAGCAAGAACAGATTTATATTATTCTGCCCGACGAATTACATGCCGGCCGATTAGAAGAAATGTTAGCAGAGTATGATATGAACTATATCAATTTTGACTTTTATAACCATTGGTTATATTCAATATCATTGAGCGCAATTAATTCGGAAACTTCTTACTTTACCAAAAGAACAAAAATGCTTAATTTTAGTTTGTTAAGTAGAAAGTATACCAACGACCGATTGTTACTATTCATTGAATTGGTCAATGAAGGACTTATTAACAAATGTTTGTATACTTTCCATAATATATTCCCGTATGGTACAAATGAAGAAGTCTTAAATTCAGCTAAGTCTCTTAACTTTATGGAAAGTATTATTCCAATTGACTGCAATCATAATGCTGAATTAATAAAAAAATGGTTGAAGGGAATCCCCTATTCAATTGAGCCCGACGAATTGCCCCGGAACATTGGTAAAGATGCATTAAACTTTATAATAGAAGAATCAGATGTTCACATTGTTGTAGAAACATTTTATGATTGTAATGCAGGGCAAACTTGGATCACTGAAAAAACATATAGAGCAATGTCTTGCAAGAAACCATTGATTTTTTATACCACTCCGTTTGCATTGGAGGATTTACGAAAGCTGGGATTTAAAACATATAGCCCGTATATCAATGAATCATATGATTTAATAACTGATTCAGTTTTACGCCAGAAAGCCATTGTTGCTGAGATAAAAAGAATTTCTAGTTTCAACAACCAGGAAGCAACTCAATTTATTAACCAATGCAATATTATCAGTGAGTACAATGCAACAATTTTATTTAAAAAATATTCGTCAAGATTAGAAAAATTTAAACAGTTAGGAATTTTCAAATGAGCAATCTTAATTTAAAATGGCTGACTGAAAATCTAAGGTCAACCGCAATAATATTTGACATAGGTGCAGCAGACTTAAATGATACTAGACGTATTAAGGCTGAATTCCCGCAAGCAACATTTTATGCATTTGAATGTGCTGATTACTGGGAAGTACAAAACAAAAGAACAGCAGTTGAACACAATATTACTTATTTTCATGTGGCAGTATCTAACACAAATGAGAATTTAACATTCTATCCTAGTGCTGTACTAGACGGGCAAGAATGGCCGTGGTCCGGTAGCGTATGCGAGCCGGGACCCAACTTATTAAATAACCGTTGGAAGTGGGGTGATGGATATACAGTACCTAGCACTACACTAGAAACGTTTTGCACAGAGCATAATGTAAGCCCGGATTTTATTCACATTGATGTACAAGGTGCCGAACATAAAGTATTCAGTGCAATTGGCAATCTACGTCCTGGTATAGTATGGGCAGAAATTAGTGAGTTTCATATGTATAAGACTGGAACAACTTATAATGAATTTAGATCACTAATGGAATCGCTAGGTTATACTGAACGATTCAAAGATAGGTGTGATGCATTGTACGTTTTAAATAGCGTAGGGGTGACAGACTATGAATAAAAATATAAATTTTGTATTTAAAGAAAAATCACCAAACTGTCCTAATGTACTAGATGTGGTAATTGATAATGTAAACTTGAACTATGACATGACGCATGATACTAGACATAATTCATTGTATAATATATATTCACAGTTAGGTTTGGCAAAAGTGTATCCTGTAACAAAATTACCAAATGATGTTTTTTTCTTTGAATATGAGTGGCATTGGTGGTTCCCAATAGAGGATTATTTTGGTAATAACGGATTTCTATCAAGAAACATTTGCCCTGTTAATGTGATGGAACGCATTAAAAATAAAACTGCTTACTTAGTGGTATCTATACCTATGGAAAGCTGTGTGTTCCCGAATCATTTAGACAAGATACATTCATATTTTACACATACTGAAATTCCTTCATCGCACATTTTATATTTTACGTGTAGTCCCAACGGATCGGAATTATATCAAAAATACTGTGCTGAACGAAACATCGAGCCTAGCATGACACCCATGTATATTCCTTTCTACATGAACGTTTATAGGCAATTTTCTATGAAAAAAATAAACTATTATGATGGTCCAAAAGAAAAAGAATTTTTGATGTTTAATCGCAGATGGGGTAATCATCCTCACCGAGCGTTATTTTTATATTACTTATACAAAGAAAAATTAATAGACCATTTTCACATAAGTTTTTCAAAATATGAAATTGACAACGGAGGATCGTATTCCGATCATATGCTTGGATTTGCATCCTACTTAAAAGATTTTGTCATAGATGAAACATTAATACAAGAAATTGAAAAAGAATTACCATTATATTTGGATTTTGATGATTTGACACCGAATATGATGTATCTGAAATCTGAAAAAACTTTATCATTATATAACACTAGCTGTATCAACTTAGTAGCCGAAACATATTTCTTCTCAGATGTTGTTCATACCACAGAAAAAATATTTAAACCAATACTGTATATGCAACCATTTATCATTTTGTCAGTACCTCACTATCTTAAACATTTGAGAAATATAGGATTTCAAACATTTGGTACGATATGGGATGAAAGTTATGATGAGGAACTAGATCATACTAAAAGATTCTTTAAAATATTAGAACTAGTTAAAGAAATTTCTAATTGGAGTGATGATAAAAAAGTTCTAGTTATGGAACAATGTAGATCAATAGTTAACCATAATATAGGTCAATTGACAAACTTGAAAGAAAATAAAATAATCACCAATTTAGTAGAACAATATGGAGTAGCTTAAATTGAAAACATCATACAAAAACTATGAATGGATATTTTTTCAATAAGTATTTAAATGATAAGAGATGTATTTTATTACGGCAACCAACCCAACGTTCACCCAAGAGAAAAATTCGCAACTTCATTAGCAGATGCGATAAAGCAATGTACCACTGAACATTTTTGGATAATTAACGAATATTGTGATTATCGTAATTTTGATTGGGACTGGGCTTTTGAATTTCTACCAGACGAAGATGTATGGGCAGAAAAACATAATAATGTATGGCCTAGTCAATATCAACAAGATAGTGGTACTTGGCTATGCGCTAAACAACCCAGTGAGATAATAATATATCGTGCTGATGTTGATGTTGTAAAAAGAAAAGCTGAAAAGAATACTAATTGGGTAATATCAGATGAAGTAGATACTAGTAAATTTGATTTCAGCTGGCACCCAAATCCAACTAGTCCGCCGTACATATATCAATTTGGTACAGTACTTAACAAGGAAGATGGCCCTCAATATATTTGTCCTGATGCAAGTGACATAATAGTTTATTTAAAACGAAGTGATGGGCTTGAACTTACTGTTGTTCCTAAATATATAATTGAAACAACATTAGCAGATTTAGTTAATAAACATCCAAATGAGATTTTTTGGGCATTGCATGATAGGATTGATTATACTGAATTTAATTTTGAATGGCGCCCCGAGATAGTTAATATTCAATGGGAAAATGAATATGTATATGTGTTCGGTACAACTGACAGCGAGACTACTCAAACATACTTTGTCAATGCTAACATGTACCTTAAGGGATATATAGACTTTAAATTTGTTCAAACTGAGGAACTTACTGAAAAGTATTTGGCTACCCTATTCAAAAAATCAGATATGTTCTTTATTGATAGAAGAAATAGTGAATCTACCGCACGTTTTGAAAAATTAAAACAACAGTTCCCCAATCTACAAAAAACTCGCTATCTAAACGGTTGGGTTGATACAATCAATCGTTGTATTACTCGTAGTACAACTGAATTGTGTTGGATACTCAATAGTGAATTAGATTATACTAATTTTAATTTTGAATACTACCCTAATCCATGGCAAATGAAAATGGTGCATGTCTTTGGTACTCAATGGAGTCATTGGGGAACTACATTTATGGTTAACAAAGATACGTTTACTGAAGATACAAAATATATTAAAATCATTGAACATTTGTCTAATATTAACTTTGTAAAACACCGACGGGCTAAAGCAACTAATATATTATATGATATAATTTATATTGATCATGGTAATTTATCTGATGATAAACGTGAAGGTAACCTAGTATTTAATTATGATCAAAGTTATCTACAAACATTCAAAAAAATTCTAGAAAGTTTACCTACTAAAAAAGAACATTATGTTTGGATAGTTAGCAGTATATGTGATTATCTCAATTTTGATTTTACATACATTTGTGATCCGTTCACCAAAGAACAATTGCATGTATTTCCCAGTGATAAACAAAAGTTTGGAGACACCTTTTTAATTGATGTAAACAAATTAAGAATACTAATAGATGGTATGAATACGTTGGAAGATTTTAATAAAATTAACTATAATCAACATCAACGTGTAAAAAGATTACCTGCCCCAGTGATAATTAGCAAAGGGGATTCGCATGTGTCTAGTATTACTACTGAATTTGATTTTCCATATGCAGTGTTAGTAACTGAAGATAATAAAAACATCAATATAGTTGATATTGAACCAATGAATCTATGGAGTGATGAAACTAAAAATATTACTATTACCAGTAAAGGTGGTACAAGAATTGTTGTTCCAAAAGAAGCTAAAAACTATGTGAAAAAAGAATTATACGATTACCCTTATATTAGTAAAAATAGTAAACTCGTAGAATCCAATCCATTAGATGTTGTATTCTTTAGTAATGGGGAAGCTTGTGCAGACAAAAATTATGAACATTTGTTGAGTATAACAAAGAACTTACCCAATAAAGTTACTAGAATAGACGGTATAAATGGTCGGGTGAAAAGTCAACACGCCGCAGCAAACAGTAGCAATACATCATGGTATTTCTTAGTAAATGCTAAACTAAAAGTAGCTTCAAAGTTTGATTTTAGTTGGCAACCCGATAGATTACAGATACCAAAACATTATATTTTTCACGCTACTAATCCCGTGAACGGGCTTGTATATGGTCACCAAGCCATTGTTGCTAACAATAAGAAACTTACATTGGATAACTTTGGAACTGGATTAGACTTTACCATGGATAGTGAGCATGAAGTTGTACCAATTAACAGTGGTATAGGAATGTATAACAGTAGCGAGTGGGATACTTGGCGCACCGCATTCCGTGAATGCATAAAATTAAAGGTATCCGAAACCGAAGAAAACACCGCACGTTTAAATACATGGTTAACAATAGGTATGGGTGAATTTTCCCAATATAGTTTACAGGGTGCCAAACATGCAGTAGAATACTGTAATGAAGTTAGCAGAAATTTTGATAAATTAAAACTTAGCTATGACTGGCTATGGTTACATGCATATTTTCAAGCTAAATACAATTGTCATCAATGATGAAAGTAGAAAAAGAAACCATTTATCATTTCACTTGTCAAGAGTGCAAGGGATGGTTTAGTATTGCTACGATGGAAGATTGGAAACCAAAAAAATTATACTGTCCACATTGTGGAAAATTATTTGAGGATATATTATGAAAAAAGTTTTTATTATTTCTATGCTGGTGTCGGTTGGTGCTGTCATGGCACAAGAAGTTTATGTAATGAGTGTACAGCCTAGGCTAGTGACTGTGAATCAGCAACAATGCCAAGTACAAGAGGTTGTACGTGACGGTAACAACGGATCAGGCACTACAATTGGTGCAGTGGCAGGTGGATTACTAGGTAGCACACTTGGTAGTAACCGCAACGATCATTTAGCAGGTACAGTAATTGGTGCCTTGATTGGTGGTGCAATTGGTAACGAAATGTCCCGTGAGCCTGCTCGGGTAGAGCAGAGACAAGTTTGCCGATACGTGCCGGTTCAGGTGCAACAAGGTGAGATAGTAACTTTTAATTATCGTGGACGAGTGTTTACACAGACATTTGGTAATTAATTTTATTATCGTATGATAAATACTAGTTAATACTATAGAAGATTAGATCGTATCAAATCGCAGGGCTGGTACACCAGATTACTCTAGGGAAACCTAAAAGTGCAGATATACCATATAGTATTTTATATGATTGTATGAAACACCTAAAAGAAGTGAATATGGAATATTTTGAGCATTTAAAATTTGCTTGGTCAATTGCATTTGCTTCATTTATTCACGGTATATTTCCTGGATTGTTTTCTAACTATGTGACCAAAAAAATAACTGGATCACCGCCCCGTTACAGAGTTGACAACATCCAAGAATAAATATATAATGTAAGGTAAGACTGTATGAAGTAGATTGAAAAGGATTCTGGACGGGGATGCGAATTCCCCCTCCTCCACCATAAGAACATGTAAATTTACTTTGATATTCACTGTAAATTTACTTTGGTATTGTGTTTTTATGATGGGGGAGACTAGTTTCGACAGGGTCACAAGTAAAGAAATGGACAGTCCGGCAATGTAGAAGCCGTTAGGGTTGGGGAAGCTCGGCCGTAGACACAAAAAACGTAAATGCAAATGACGAACTTTTTGCCTTAGCAGCCTAAACACTGCTTAGGGGATCTATCCCTCGTAACAGAAAATAGTAATAGGCTCTTCGGAGCCTATTTTTTTGGACATTGCTCAGACAGCTTGACAACCGGCTGACTCTGTTGTATAATCAACAATCGATCAACCACAAAGGAAAATTATGAACTACTCCAAAGACCCCACTGCCGGACTCAGCAACGAAGCTGCTGTTGCCATGATCGGCAACAGATACAATCTAGTGCTGGTGGCAGCACGACAAGAACGTGAACTGTCACGTGGAGATACAGCTCTTGTTCGCAGCC
>ENA-OSIY01000182-OSIY01000182.1-marine-metagenome-genome-assembly--contig:-NODE-182-length-36276-cov-6.908285_pt1 | contig 36276 bp, 49 predicted proteins | sample MGYA00237884_ERZ534233 | MGnify/ENA primary metagenome ERZ534233 (study PRJEB26412, sample SAMN06343840) | marine metagenome | isolation source: estuarine water | place: USA: Columbia River Estuary... | reverse complement strand
GGAGATGTGTATAAGAGACAGATCATCAGGATATGTAAATGTTCTTTTCTTCCACATATCTTTGTAGTATCTCATATATTCCATCCAAGAAAAACGTTTACCTCTAAACTTTTTATATGGTGATTCATAATATTCTTGATAACGACAAAACAACATTGCTCTATCGTAATCATCATCAATTTGAGCACAATATATTCGTGGAACAATTTCTTTAACAATACCATTTACTAAAGAATGTTTAATTTTTTTCATATTAGTTTTTCTTCATTTATATTATTCAACATATTATATAATTTTGTTGCCATTAATTCATTACCTTTTATACCCATGTGTTCGTCATTAGATAAGGAATTAGTTTCATGTTTTATTAATAATTTTTGTTCGCCGGCCCACTGCCACATAGGGTATTCAAAACTTTTACTAAACCAAACAAAATTATAATCTCTCTCCAAATTGTTTCTTGATAAGAAGGTGTCAAAATCACCAGTATCATTTAAAATATAATTTAACTTATTTGATTTAATATATGACATAAATCCTAATAAATTCATCATCATTTTTGTTTTATGTAAATCATCATCAATAAAATTATAAAAAAAATTACTAATATCTTTATGTATTTTAAAAATGTCTTTAGGATTATGACCATTAGCTGCATCAGTTTGATCTGATGGTGAATATATGTTACCAATAGTCATATTAACATATCTTTTTAATTCATTAGAATAATATTCATCTCTCCAACCTGGTGGAACTTCAAAAATAAATAAAGTTTTATCTATGTCTTTTTTATTTTTAAAGATATATTCATATGTTTTTCTTATCATTCGAGTTATAGATCCACCTGGTGCGCCTTCGTTTACTATATCAACACCTAGTTTTTTTGCTAAAATATTTGGATATGCAAAATCTAAGTTATTATCAATTTTTATATTAAACTTTTCATTATAAGCTTTTTTGACGTCATCGTTTATAAATCCCCCGCCAATGCATTGACTACCACCACTCACAAATATTTTATTTATCATAAACAACTTTTTAATATTTCTCTACACAATTCTTCTGGTATTTTACTTCTTTCATATGCATTTGCTCTTCCTTGTGTACCAGTTCTTGAACCTCTAGGCGCAGCAACATGACATGGGTCACCATTCTTACACATCTTACGTGGAATCCATTTATCACTATTGGTCCATATATCAGTTGGCTTCATTCTTTCGTCACCATATTGACAATATGTAACTGAATTTTTATTTAACCCATTGACAACATCTAATTTACGAAGAACACCACGTGGGTTTTCCATAAACCAATATGTTGGATTGAAGTGATTTATGATTTCTAAGGTTTTCTTAACTAACTCAATACCTAATTTAGCAGTATCGGTCTTTGGTATGTAAGCACCCTTGCCACCAGTCCAATGATGACCGATTGCTGCAACACTGAAGCCGGTGCATGGTGGTGAAGCCCATATAATATCTGGTTGAAATGGAACTTTTGTAACATCAAAGTCTAAAATACTAACAGGGTAATGAATACCCTCAAATTCAATTAAATCGGATGAGAACACTTCCATTCCCAACTCCTCGGCAATCTTTCCTATTGAACGACTACCAGCAAATAATTCTAATACCTTCATAGGTATTAATATATAAAAAAATTACGAAAATAAAAAATTATAGAGCAAAACTTTCACCACATCCACAAGTACGGGACGCATTAGGGTTGATAAATTGAAAACCCTTACCATTAAGTCCGTCGGAGAAATCTAATTCGGTTCCATAAAGATATAATAATGATTTATTGTCTACCAATATTTTTACTCCTTTATCTTCCGCAAGTGTATCTGCGGGTTGTTGTTCGGTATCAAATGAAAGGTCATATGACAAACCACTACACCCACCACCCTTTACCGATACTCTAACATATGGGGTTTGAAATCCACTTTCTTCTATGAGTGAATTTAATTTTTTTGCGGCCGTTTCTGATACTGTTACCATTAGATATGAGTTTCTTCAAAGACTAATTGTTCCAATCCTTGTTTCTTTCTGTAATCGTTTATTGCAGATTTGATAGCATCTTCTGCTAAAACTGAACAATGTATTTTAACCGGTGGAAGATTTAACTCCTCAACCAAATCCATGTTATCAATTGTTACTGCCTCATTTAAACTCTTACCTTTTAACCATTCGGTTGCGACAGATGATGACGCAATTGCTGAACCACATCCAAAAGTTTTGAATTTAGCATCAACAATGATATCATCAACCACTTCTATTTGTAATCTCATTACATCACCACATTCAGGTGCACCAACCAATCCGGTGCCAACATTTTGTCTAGATTTATCTAATGTCCCCACGTTTTTAGGGTTTGAGTAGTGGTCTAGGACCTTATCTGAATATGCCATAGTATTTGTTTATATTATAAATATCACACGATTAAATCATCTAAATCGATGTTATGTTCTGACATTATTTCATGTATCTTATCAAACACTAACTCAAGTGCATCATATTTGTCTATTTCTTTACCTTCCATAGACCACTCTAAACCTTTCTTAGTGTTGTGTGTTATTTCCCACAAAGCTAATGCCAAATCAAGAGATTTAATTGCCCTTTTATGTGCGTACATATCATCTACATCACTCAAGTCATATTCTATTTTCGCTTTCGCCATAAGTCGCTAATTTTTTTACCTGGTTTAGTTATGTTACCATCATCATCCATCATAGGTGCACGATATAATTCAAATGCCATCCATATTGTGGTACCAATAATTCCAATTGCTATGTACATCATACGGTTTTAGTTTTATATTCAACTCTCTTCCAAAATTGATACCATCTACGTTTTGGTGCAGGTAAACATTGTGAAAATGGATTATCACCAAATGAAACTCTGTTAAGATATTTAACAGATAACATATTCATAAATACTTCTTGATATTCTTGAGGAATTGTGTCAAAATCGGCTTCAATTTTTACATTCAATACAAGTGTTCCATCTGTTGGTGTTGTTAAATAAAGCGTCTGATATGTGCTTACTAATTTAGATGCTTTCATTGTCATGTTGTTTCCTGCACCTAAAAATATTTCATTTTCTTGACTACTCATGTTATTCTGTTTGCGTGTTTATAAAATGCATCATCAAATTATGTTCATTAGGTCTTCTTTCTTTTAAAAAATCCATACCCATTTCATATCTACCAATGATAGTATGTTTTATAAACAATTCATCTCTAACACTATCACCAAAATTTGTTATATTTCTGTTTTCAATTGATAATGAATCGCATTTTGTTTTATAATACGCAATACTATCTGATAGTGATTTTACGTTCACTTGTTGGGTTGTTTGTTTATTGTAATAAACTAGCGTTGATATTAAAGTTAGTGTTGTTACAACTATTGTTAGTCTTAACCACCAGTTCTCTTTTTTGTAATCTGTTAATTTTTCTCGTTCAGTAAATAATCCCATAGTTTTTGTTTTATTGATCTTGTAATTCAATCATTTTGTTAGTAATCTGTTCTTCAGTAACTTCCATAATATTAGTTGATGTAACAACTTCATTATTAAAAATTTCCGCCATATCATATAAATTACTTTCACCTAAAAATATGTGTCCTTGAACAACACTAATTCCGTGTCCTTTTTTAAATTCCATCCTCGCAATTTTACCAGTACCTGACGGATGTTCCTCAAATACTAAATCTTTAAACGTTTTCATATTTTCGTAATAAATTTTGTTTGCAAATGCTGTTGTTTGGTAATGATTCATGATTATAATATTTCTTCAATAATACCTAATGCTTCCGCTAAAATTAAATACCCGGCAGCTTGTTGTAGATCTCCCTCATATAACCTCCAACATGCCAATATTCTTATTCCTGATTTTACCATACTGGTCCAAAAATGCCAATTGGTTTTAGATTCTTTTTCTTGCATATCATAAATTTAAGAAAATTTTTGAACAAAAAAAAATTCAAAAAATAAAAAGAATAACACAATAGTGTTTTAATAACAAAAATATTGATTATCAATTAGATATGATATCATATTTTGTCTTTGTCCAAGTCAAGTGAGTGTATTTTTTGAATTTTTCGTTTAAAATCTCAATTGCCTCTTGAAATTCGTCTGGTACTGTTGTATTTGCTTTTCCAAAAGACTGAATAACATTACCCTTTCTAAATTGTAAGTTAATTCGTTTTCTACCCTTTTGTAATGACACGTAGATAGAAAAAAGTCCGTGTATAAATTGATTTGCCATGCAGTTTTTCATACCAAAACCTTCATTTCTAAAATCATCTTCAGAAATTAAGATTTTTGGTTTAAACATAAGTCCATCAATTTCAAAATTGTTTTCAATATCATTGATAAAATTGATATCAAATTCATATTTCAATTTATAACCCCGATTCATATATTGTTTATACCCTTGCCACATTGCGTGTAAAAGTTCATAATCGGTATCTGATTTTGCATTAAATTTAAGTTCTAAACCTTTTGATTGTAAATCTTCTCTAAGCGTTAGAAGTTTATTAATGCTATATATTAAGGTGTCAACTCTTATATTTTCGTTTTCCCAATTTTGTATCATCCTAACCATGTATTTCTTTTCTAAATCATTTTTCAATACATGTGTCCTTTTATTAGGTGGTTCCACAAAACAATGTTCTTCCCATGCCACTTGTTTTAAATAATCAATATAGTTATCGCCAAATAACTTACAAAAATAATTTAATGTCGATACGTGTATTGTTTTTGACCATTTTTTATTTATCTGACCAACAAGATATTTTGATTTAATTCCGTAACCATCTAAGACTGCTGGTAAAAACTTGTTATCATTTTTTTTCAACCATTTTTTCTTAGGGTAATCATGTTGTATATGATAATAAACAGAATCATGTGATTTAATATTTTTTTTATCTAAATGAAAATCAACAATTAAATCAAATAAATCATTCATGTAACATTTATCTGTTGTCCTTAATTTTTCAAGAATATATGGTGTTTTAATATTACTTTTTAATATTTCATATATAATTTGAATCATTTTGCTAAGTGACTGATAATATTTAACACCCCAATAACCTGATCTTTTTTCACCGCGATAAATTCCATTTTCAGTTAATTCGTATAATAATTTAAAATTATTTTTTTTATAAACATCGCAATTTCTGAATAATCTAATATCACCACTTAAATTTGAATTCTTAATTTGATACCTTGTTGTGATATCCGCCGTTTTTAGATTTAAGGTAAATTTATGGATATATGAAATTGATTTTGGTTCATCCATTCTTGTGTATTCAAAATCATAGTATCCTTCAAATTCTAAAATGTCGCCTATCCTTTTTAAATTAAAGTTACAAATGTTAGAGTTTTTATTTTTATCTAACTTTTCTTGTTGGTATGAAAATAATAAATCCATATATCAATTATATATGTATTTATTCAAATTGTGAAGATTTAAAAAAGGTTAAAAAAGTCGTCAATTTGTGTTGGAGTATCATGTTTCACTTCTATACCATTGATTATAACTGGTGCTTTTCTTTTTTCTTTCCAATTTAGTGTTCCGTATCTTGCAAGTAATCTTACTTTATCTTTAACATCTTCAATAACAATATTATAATCTTCTGGTGGTGTAGCGTTACAAAAATGTCTAGCTTGTATTAATCGCCCTGATTGAATTTCAAATTCACATGTCACGCGATCTAAGCCATTAAGTTTTCTTATTGAAACAACCATTGACCTTTCATGGTCAGCATATGATGCAACACAATGGTGCATAAATTTACCCTCTTCAATATATTCTTCTTCTCTTTTTAATATATGTGGGATAAATATTGTTGTATCATCAATATCAGTACCAATATTAATTGATATTGCATCTTCAATTTGTTCTATTGTTTTATCATCATAAACATATTCAATAACCCAACCTTTTTTAATTGCACCAACAGTTTTACTTAATTCTCTATGTTCATTTACGAATTCTAAATATGTTTTTGCTTTCATTGAAATTTTATCGTCATATACTCTTATTTTATCAATCATATTAAAATGGTCGTATATATCGCTTATAACTTCTTCTGTAATTGGTTTTTGAAACTGATTGTCATTCAATATTTTAACAATATTTTCTTTTTCAACGTCACCTATTTGAAAATTATAAATTTGTACTTTATAATCTGTTATTGAAAAAAAAGCTCTAACTTCTCTTTCTTGTGTCTGTGATTTTGCAAATAAGCTTTCATTGATTGATGATAGATATTTTTGATAATGTTGACCAAAAAGTAAACAAAGTTTTGTTATTGATATTAAATTCAAATATGGATAATTGTGTAACAATTTAATTGTGTATTTAGATTTGATTCCGTACAAATCCAAAACTGATGCCACCAATTTTCTATCATTTTTCTTTAATAGTATTTCTTTAGGATAATTGTATTCTAACAAATGCTCGTATGAATGATTTGGTATTTTTATTTTTCTTATCTTAACAAATAATTCCATTATTTTATTGTAGAATCCACCATAGCTATCCATTTTGTTTAAAGCAAAAGCATCTATACCAAATATTTTAGCTACTAAATTTTTAAATTCATTATCATTAAGAAGTTCTCTTGACTCATTTTTATATTTTTTATTTTCACCCCATCTGTTCAATCTAAAAATACCAGGACTATTTCTTAACGCTTCTTTTAAAAAGATAAAATTATTTGTTCGAAATACCTTTGTCCCCTTTTTTTTACCTGTAGATGTTGTATGTATAATTTGAAAATTACCAGTACGAAAATCAAATGTGAATATTGTTCTGTTTGTTGTTGAGTTAAAATATTTAAAATTTGGTTGTCTTTCTTTTGTAAATTCAGTATTGTTAATAATTATTTTGTCACCCCTTTTTTTAATTGACCTTTCATATATATTAATTTTAACTCTAGCGAATGGGTTATTGTAATGTCTTTTTATTTGTTTATCTGACATTGTAATGTGCTGTTTAACCACTTCAAATTTTGGGTTTTGATATGTGGAAGAATAATGCGCACTATCTATTTCTATAAAATATTGTTGATTTTTTCTAGTGGATGATTTTATAAGGTCAATTGATTGTATTGAATAGGGGTCGTTATAGCTAGAATCATATTTATATTTTTGAAAATCTTGTAATTTACAATAATTTTTATATAAATCTATGGTGGCGCATCTAAACCTTTGTTCGAGTAAAATTTCCATGTTTCAAATTTATGATTTTTTCTTTCAGATATACTTATAATAAACACATTCTATGGCGAAAGCAAAAGGTAAGATTACCTCAACCAAGGTTTCCTTCGGGAAAAGGAAGGGAGGTAAGGCTTCTAAAACACACAACAAACACGATAGAACTGAAAAGAACTACAGAGGTCAAGGACGTTAAGTAGGTCGTGTTAACCCTGATAATCTTATGAATATCAGGGTTTTTTATTTTACTATCTTTTGTAATTGAACCCCACCCATAAATTGCAGCCATCTTATTGTTAACCCATAAGATGGGGCCATTTTACCATCATCGTAAATTGAATATTTATCATAATAAAATATGATAGCAGGTAGAATATACCAATGGTGCTTCTTTTTATAGATAAAGAAATCTTTGTAATAATTCTTTAACATATTACTTCTTTTTTGGTCTTCTAATGTAATCTAAAACTAAATTGAATGAGCCTAAGCTTATTACCCCCCATCCAAAATATTTTACCAATTCAGGGTCTGCACCTTTAATTCCGTATTTCTCAACTAATATTCCCGTTACTATCATCATTATGTAGATGATTTCCTTGATTCTTATTTGCATCGTTTTTTAATTTATTTAAACATTTATATAAAACATGGTTTTCTGTTAATGAAAAACCACCTTGCAAAACAAAATATTCAATTTGTTTTTCTATTATTTGTAGAGCTTTTTCTCTGTCCATATTTTCAATATAATCATCAAACTCTTTATGATTTTCAAATTCAATTAAACCTCCGAATATACTTTCCATTATAAAAATTTATTTGTTTCTTCTATTGTAATATAACAATTTTTATTAGAATTCAAATCATTTGTTTTATCTGAAATAATTCTAAATAATATATCTTGAATATTTTTTGTGTAATGACCTTCCTCTTCTTCATGGAAATCATTAGCTTTCAGCCAATTACCAAAGCCACCCTCAAATTTAATTCTATTACCAACACTTAATAAATCATCAATATAGTCCATGTCGTCTATATGTATATAATATATTCTAATGTTTTTTTCCTTGATTAAAAATTTAAAAAAATTATCAATCAATGTGAACAATCTAAAATTATAATCCTTGTGATATTTTAAAAAATAATCAACTAATAATAGCTTTTTTTCGTCTCCATTTGCTCTTTCAAAATATTTTATATCATAAATTTCATGATATAATGTATTTGTCGCCTCAATTTTATTTGTATCTTCATCATAGTATGTTCCTCTAGTTAAAAAAGAAAAATTTACAAATAAGATTTGATTATTTTTTATCTTATTTGAATGTTTTAATATAATGTTGAAAATCATTTCATTTGAACCACCACAATAACCAAGATTATGATATTGACAATTTAGCTTATTTCCAATTAATTGGATAAAATTATCCTTTGGTTTCAGTGTTAACTGGTCATTAACTGTGGTATAACTATCACCAAAATGATGTATCGTAGATTTCATATTTCAAAAATAATAAACATTTTGGAATATTCAAAATAATTATAGGTATGGTATATGTTAATAGTCAAAGCTTTGAGGCTGAATATCTCAAAACACCTCAAGAAATAGAAAACGGAATGATGGGTAGAAATGCTCTTGATGGTTGTATGGTTTTTAAACTTGGTAAAGGGCATCATTCGTTTTGGATGAAAAATTGTGTTATTCCGCTAGATATTGTATTCATTTTAAATGGTAGAATATCCCATATTCACCCAAATTGTCCTCCGGCTGAGAAACATATAATGAACCCACCCAAGTATAGTGGTATTGGAGACCATGTTATTGAATTTCCCGCTGGTACCGCAACTAATTGGAAACCAGGGGATAAGGTGTCTATGTATTTGGGGTCACCTCAGAATCCTGTAAACCCAAAATTGGTTCGATAAAGTCATAATTTACACGACATTTTTTCTTTTCAAACACCCAAAAATATGAATGATACTTTCTTGCGTGTTCTTGCTTTTTCCATTTTGTTCCAAAACTATTCATCCTAACCTTATTAAACAAAACAACCATATCTTTAGGATAAAAGCCTATTGACATAGCCATATTCATTATCATTACATGTGTAAAATATTGCTTACCACCTGTTACGGTATCTTGACATTTCATGACCACAAATCCACCCTTATCGCAAATCCTGTATAGTTCCTTTAATGTGTTGTAATAATTTGATTTCAAGTCATTATAAGAAGTGTATATTTCAAATCTTTTTGGCATTAAAGAACTACCTTCTTTAGCTGTTTTATATGTTGCACCGGCGATAATAAATGGTGGGTCGTACATTATGCTTTTCATTGAATTATCCTCAAATGGTAAATTCTCTGAATTTGCTTGAATAATATTATCGTTTTTAGGTAACAAATCTGTCTTGTTTTTAGGGCCTTTTAGGTCTTTCCAAAATGATCCTTTTGAATAGGTGCAATCCAAGTCAAATTGCTCTATTTTATAGAGTTCCATTATATTTTTGATTGCGTCATAATTTGAGTTATATACACTTTTAACTATATTAAAATCCTTATCCATTGACATTTTTTAAATTTATTATTATTTTACAATATACAAAATTAGTATGGAAATAAAAAATATACACGAATATAAATTTATATTATCTTCTGGTTGTTCTTATGGTATTATGCCACATATAAGTGTGTATCCGTTCGATTGGTTTTATAATAAAACAATTTTTGACGATTTTAAACAATCATACATTGACACAGACAATAAAATTATATCATTAGGAGTTAATATAGGCAGTCAAGGGTCTGATTGGCAAGCGGATTCAATAATACAACTTTGCACTAAAATTTTAGAATTAGGTGTTAAACAAGAAAACATTTATTGTGTTGTTGAATGGTCTCAATGGCATAGATACAATATTCATCCATACAATTTTATTAATCTAGATTTAAGTAAATTTAAATTTAGAGATTGGAATACATTTGATTTTCGAGAAATAAATGAAAATAAAAAACGTGCTGATGATACATTACTAAATGAAATTTTTAAAAAACTGAATATTACTTGTTCTAATGTTCTTTATAATGTTGGAAAAATAGAAGAAAGGATATATGTTAATCCAATGCATATGAACAGAAATGATTTTTTAAAATTAGGGGATGATTATGGTTATTTTATTAGTAAATCGCAAGAAATTGAATCAGCATATATGTTTGAAAGTAAAATTAAAAATTATCTAAACAATATATTAAAAGTTCAATATTTTTTTGAGGCTAAGAATTTAAAATATAACTTTTTGTTTATGCAATCAGCTTTATCCGAATGGCATAACATTGGTGATGGTGTAATTAAGCACGAATTAAGTATGGCGCATAGTGCGTATCAGTATATGCATACAATTTCTGACGAATTAATAATAAATCCAAATTATAAAAAAAATAACAATCAAATGACTGATATTGAGGTTGTTATGCCTGAAACCATAAATGAAATAAGTAAGATAAATTTTGATAATATTTGGTTTCACGAATCTGAAAAATATAGAAGAGGTGGTATTGATGAATGGACTCTTGAAAATTTAAAAGAGGTTGGTTATATTAATATAAAATATGGTCAGCAAGAATTTACAAAAGGTGGTATTTTATGCAATTATAACCAACACCCAAATTATGTTGCATATATAAATTTGTGGAATAAAGTTACAACTAATTGTGATTTTATGAAAATAAATGACAAATTTTTAAATTTTGTAAATGAAAAATACTGGGAAGATTACGAATATGATGGGGTTTCAAAAAATAACATAACTATTTCAAAAAAAGAATGGTACCGAATAAAAGAAACACCATCAAATAAAAACAAATAATTAAATATTTATAAAAAAAGACAACTATGGGATGCGGATGTAAAAAAAAGAAAGAAGCAACATTAAGTGAGCCAATCAAACAACCAACTCAAGGTGTGGCACAGACTAATGTAAATGAAACAAACAATTTAAATGAGAGAGATCAAAAACAAATTGTTGACGCAATTTTAGATAAATTGAAACAAATAAACAATTAATATCGTTAATATTAATGATAATTAAAAATATCGCTTTTATTAACGATATTTTTTTTGTATATTATTGGATATATAAATGTATATACTTATATGAAAGTTGAAAAAAAATTAACAAGCGTTCATCTTTTGGACGATGTGTATAAAAAATTCAAGGTTTGTGCTATAGATGAAAATATTAACTTACAAAAGTTAGTAAATCGTACGTTAGATTTATACGTAAAAAATACAGATTTTAGAAATACCATAAACAATTACAATGATTTAGCAGTAAGCGGATCAAAATATTAGTATGTCAAAAAAGAAAATATTATTATTATCTGATGATCTTAGGATACCAACTGGAATTGGTACAATGTCAAAAGAAATGGTTTTAGGTACAATAGACAAGTATGATTGGTTGCAACTAGGTGCTGGAATAAATCATGTTGAGCATGGGAAGTATGTTGATTGTAGTTTAGATGCACAGCAAAGAACAGGTGTTAAAGATGCTGATTTAAAAATTATACCATACAATGGTTATGGGGACATAGGAATGATTAGGAAAATATTAAAAGATATGAAACCTGACGCTATATTACATTTTACTGATCCACATTATTGGCAATGGTTATATGATGCTGAGCATGAAATAAGACAACAAGTACCAATTTTATATTATCACATATGGGACAACACACCAGATCCATTATTTAATAGAAATTTCTATGAATCTTGTGATTGGATTGGATGTATTTCTAAATTAACATATGGTGTAGTAAATAGAGTTTCTAAATTAGAAAACAATAAAACTTGGAAACCACTAGAGGATTGGCAAATTAGTTATGTACCGCACGGAATTAATTCGGATATTTTTAAACCAGAAGATGTTACATCACCAGAAATTAAGAATTTAGTAGATGGTTACGATTTTGTTTTATTTTTTAATAGTAGAAATATTAGACGAAAACAACCAGCCGACGTAATTTATTCATATAAGTTGTTCTGTGATATGTTACCAAAAGAAAAATCTGATAAATGTATTTTAATTATGCATACAACACCAATAGATAATAATGGTACTGACTTATATGCTGTTGTGGATAAAATATGTCCTGATTATAGAGTTGAATTACATGGAACAAAAATTGAAGCTACTTTATTAAATCAATTATATAACGTTGCAGATTGCACTATCAATATTGCAAATAACGAAGGATTTGGATTATCAACAGCAGAATCATTAATGGCTGGAACACCTATTATTGTTAGCGTGACTGGTGGTTTGCAGGATCAATGTGGTTTTGAATATACTGCAGATGATTACGTAAAGATTGAAACGTTAAGTCAAACTAAATTTGTTGATAATCTTAATCATGGTGATTGGGTTAAACCAGTTTGGCCAGCAGCAATTAATATTAATGGTTCGCCTTTGACTCCATACATCTACGACGATAGAGTTAATGATTATGATGTAGCAAACGCAATTTTTGAATTTTATAATATGGGTAGAGATGTTAGAAAAGAGAAAGGATTAAAAGGTAGAGAATGGGCGTTAAATAATTTATCATCAAAAATTATGTGTGACGCATTAATAAATGGTATTGAAACTACATTAGAAAAATTTCAACCAAGAAAAAAATACGATTTATATAAAATAGTATGAGTAAACCAACAATTTTATTTAGGGGACCAGTCAAAACAAGAAGTGGATATGGCTCACATGCAAGAGATGTATTAGAATCATTATATAAAATGAATTTGTTTGATATCAAAATTGATAGTTGTATTTGGGGTCAAACTCCAATGACAGCATTAGAAAAAAACAATTTGTTTCATAATTGGATTGAATCAAATTCAGTTGAAAATTATACTAATATACCAGATATCTATGTGCAAGTAACAATACCAAATGAATTTAATAGATTTGGCAAATTTAATATTGGAATAACCGCTGGTATTGAAACTACTGTAGCGCCAAAAGACTGGGTTGATGGATGTAACAAAATGGATTTGATTTTAACAACATCTACTTTTTCAAAAGATGTTTTAATATCGACAGTATATGACGAAAGGGATAAAAATAGTAACCAATTAATAAGACAACATAAAATAGAAAAACCAATTGAGGTTTTATTTGAAGGTGTTGATACTAAAATATTTAATGATAAAATTGACACTAATTTTGCTTTAGATATTAAAGAAGATTTTGCATTTTTATTTGTTGGTCATTGGTTAAAAGGAGATTTAGGTCAAGATAGAAAAGATATTGGTATGTTAATCAAGTGTTTTGGTGAATCTTTTAAAACTTTTGAAGATAAGCCGGCGTTAGTATTAAAAACATCTTCAGCTAATTTCTCAGTAAAAGAAAGAGAAAACTTCAGAGCAAGAATTGAAGATTTAACAAAAGATATAAAAAATTGTCCCCCGATTTATTTACTATTTGGTGAATTAAGTAATCAAGAAATGAATAGCCTCTATAATCATCCGAAAATCAAAGCGATGCTTACATTAACGAAGGGTGAAGGTTTTGGTAGACCATTATTAGAATTTACCTTGACTGGAAAACCAGTTGTTGCTTCTAATTGGAGTGGACATAAAGATTTTTTAAATTTAGATAATTCAGTTTTAATTGGTGGCAAATTATTAGAAGTTCACGAAAGTGCTATAGATAATTTTATTATTAAAGGCTCAAAATGGTTTACAGCAAATTATGATGAATTCGCATTTGCAATACAAACAATGAAAGATAATTATGATAGGTTCTTAGAAAAATCATTACCATTAAAAGATATAAATAAAAATAATTTTAGTTTAGAAAAAATGACTGAAGTTTTTAAAAATATACTAACAAGTAAGGTTGATATTCAAAAGAAACCGGAGCCAACATACACTAAATTGGTTTTACCAAAATTAAATAAAATAGGATAAATTATTTATAAGAGAAAAAGAATGATGATGAGAAAATTTAAATTTTTAGAAGGAATTACCGATAACTCTTTTGTTTTTCATGCAGGGTTTCCACAAGCTATACCTGTTTCAATAGGTGAAAGGACAATGCATGTAGCATCAATACAAAATGAAACTGCTGATGATTTAAGTTATTATCATGGTATTGATGCTGAGGCTGAATTAACAAGAATATTACTTAACGAAATTACAACAGAATTAACCGAAAATTTTAATGGAGGACATAGAGCATGAAAATAAGTTTTGCAATTACAGTTTGTAATGAATTAGAAGAAATAAAAAGATTGGTTCCGTTCCTGTTAGAACATAAAAGAATACATGATGAAATCGTAATCTTATATGACGAGAAGAATGGTAATCCTGAAATATTAGATTTTTTATTACCATATAATATTAAACCAAATGTTCAAACATGGAGGGGGTTTGGATTTGAGGGTAACTTTGCCGATTGGAAAAATAAACTAAATGAGTATTGTACTGGTGATTATATCTATCAGTTGGATGCGGATGAGATGATTAGCGAGCATATGGTTAAAAACTTATCAACAATACTGGAAGTAAATCCAAAGGTTGATTTAATATTTGTTCCCCGAATCAATACCGTAAATGGTATAACTCAAGAACATATCGATAAATGGGGATGGAGGGTTAATGAAAATGGATGGATAAATTTTCCCGATGCCCAAGGAAGGGTGTTCCGTAAAGGTATGAGTTGGTATGGTAAAGTCCATGAACAAATAGTTGGTGGTCAGAAATTTTCTTCGTTACCATTAGATGAAGAATATTGTATTCAACATCACAAAACAATCCAACGTCAAGAAAAACAAAACAATTATTATAGTTCATTATGAGTTATCAATATCCAGAACATTTTAAGTATCCAGAAGGAGAACGTTACTTCTTTTTAAATCACGTAGATGCGTGGGAATATTTCTTACCTAACTATGGTGATGAGCCAAGAGTGTGTTTAGAGATAGGTGCATTATATGGTGGATCTTCGGTTTATATTTTAGATGAATTTTGTAAAAAAGAAGGTTCATATCATTACATTATGGACATCAATACAAATGAGTTTATTGAAAACAATATTAAACCATATAATGATAAAGTAACATATTTGATAGGTGAGTCTGCTGATAGTTTTAAAACATTTAATCATAATAATCAGACAAAAGAATTTTTAGATTTTGTTTACATAGATGGTAATCATATGTGTAAATATGTTTTAGAAGATGCTGTAAATGCATTCTATTGTTTAAAAGATGGTGGCTATATTATTTTTGATGATTATGGGGGTGGGTTAGAACAAGAACAATATTTACAAGTTAAAACTGGTGCAGATGCTTTTTATCATGGATATCACAAATATTTGGAAATAGTATACAATGGATATCAAGTGATAATGAAAAAAATAAAATATATTAATGAAAACGATTTAAAAGAAAATTATTATAAAGTATGAAAATTTTAATTACAGGTGTTGCCGGGTTATTAGGCTCAAGATTATCCGATTATATTATTGAAAATCATCCTGATGTACATATTGTTGGAATTGATGATATGAGCGGCGGATATAAACAAAATGTTAACCCTAAGGTTGAGTTATGGGAAATGAATTTAGTTAATGGTAATGTTGATGAATGTTTTGAGAAACACCAATTTGATTTTGTTTACCATTTTGCAGCATATGCTGCCGAAGGTCTTTCACCATTCATCAGGACATATAATTACCAAAATAATTTAGTTGCTACCTCTCGTATCATTACACAATCAATAAAACACAACATTAAAAGATTGGTGTTTACATCAACATTAGCAGTATATGGACATCAGGATGGGAATATGTTTGATGAAATACAAGTTCCTAAACCTATTGACCCATATGGTGTGGCTAAATATGGCTGTGAGATGGATATACAGATTGCTGGTGAGCAGCACGGACTTGATTGGTGTATTATTAGACCTCACAATGTTTATGGTGTTAAACAGAACGTATGGGACAAGTACAGAAATGTGCTAGGTATATGGATGTATCAACATACAATTAAAGAACCTATGACGATATTTGGTGATGGTACACAAACAAGGGCATTTAGTTACATTGATGATAGTCTTGAACCATTATGGAAAGCATCGCAGGATATTAGAGCGTCTAAACAAATCATCAACCTAGGTGGTGTTAAAGAGTACTCAATAAATGATGCAAATGAAATATTACGTGAAGTTGTTGGCGGTGGGGAAGTAAAATATTTTGAAGGTAGACATGAAGTGAAACATTCAATACCTACATGGCAAAAGTCAATTGATTTATTAGATTTCGAACATAAAACAGATTTAAAGGAAGGATTAACTAAAATGTGGGCGTGGGTACAAACACAACCAGTAAGAGAAAGATTCGTATGGCCTTTTTACGAATTGGATAAGGGTATATATTCATTCTGGAAAACAAAATAAATGAAAAACATTTTAATTTTAGGTGGTGGCGGATTTATTGGTGGACATTTAGCAAAACGTCTTTATGAAGAAGGAAATTTTGTTCGTGTGGTCGACATTAAAGAACACGAATATCTAACAGATTTTTGTTCTGAATTTATTACTGGTGATTTAAGAAATAAAGAATTTGTTGATGGGTTATTTCATACTAAAAATCAAAAACCCTTTGATGAGGTTTATCAATTAGCTGCGGACATGGGTGGTGCTGGATACATTAACACTGGTGATAATGATGCTGAGGTTATGCACAATTCAACCATGATTAATCTTAATGTTTTAGATGCTGCAATAAAAATGAATGTCAAAAAAATATTTTATTCTTCGTCTGCGTGTGTATATCCTGAATTTAATCAAGAGGATGAATTTGAACCAAATTGTGAAGAACATACTGTATACCCCGCGCAACCAGATTCAAATTATGGGTGGGAAAAATTATATGGTGAAAGACTCTATAAGGCATATGAAAAGAATTATGGTATAGAAGTTAGAATAGCAAGATTTCATAATGTTTATGGCCCATTTGGAACATATGATGGTGGACGTGAAAAGGCACCTGCAGCGTTATGTAGAAAAGTCGCTAAATCAAATGACGTTATTGAAATTTGGGGGGATGGTTTTCAAACCAGAAGCTTTTTGTATATTGATGATTGTATTGATGGTGTTTTAAAACTTATGGAATCAGACTACAATGAACCAATAAACATTGGTAGCGAAGATATGATTTCAATTGTTAATTTAGCACATATGATTATCTTTATTGCTGATAAAGAAATCACAATAAACCACATACCTGGTCCACAGGGTGTTAGAGGTAGAAATAGCCATAATGATTTAGTTAAGAGTGTTTTAGATTGGCAACCAAAAATATCATTAAAAAATGGTATTAGTAAAACCTATAATTGGATAAAATTTGAATTAGAAAATGAGTAAAGAATTAGTTGTATCGTATTATAATGAAAATTTAACTTGGTTAGATAATGTAAGAGATTATAAAATAACAATTTATAATAAGTCTAACACAGAATTACTCAATACTATCAAACTAGATAATATTGGTAGAGAAATGCAAACGTATTTCCATCACATAGTCGATAACTATGATAATTTATCTGATTGGGTATTTTTTACACAAGCAAATCCATTTGACCATGTAAGAAATTTTAAAACAATTTTAGATGATTTTCCTAATTCATTGGTTTATAATCAATTAAACATAAACGATTGTTATTTTTTTACTGATGGTGTTTTCAGAACAAAATTAGTTAGTTTGTCTAATGGTAGACCACATCATTATCCGGTATTAGATATTGATTCGTTATGGAAACAGCTATTCAAATCAAAACCATTAGGTCAATATGAATTTGTTGCTGGTTGTACTTTTTGTGTAAGCAATGAACAGATTAAAAAAAGGGATATTTCTTTCTATAAAAAATGTAAAAAATTAACTGAAGATGTTTTATTGTCCCCATGGGAATTTGAAAGAATGATGTTTTATGTATTTAATGATAAGATAAAATAATATGAATATTATAAATAAAGATATATACTTAAAGTTAGACTTATTACCGATGGACTTACATGGTTGGAATGGTAATAATAAAATTTTTAAAGAATTTATTGAAAAAATTAAACCGAGTACAATAATTGAAGTTGGTTCATGGAAAGGCTTATCCGCGATAACTATGGGTAATGCGGTTAAAGAACTAAAACTAGATACAAAAATACATTGTGTTGATACTTGGCTTGGTGCTATCGAATTTTGGACCACAGGAAAAAGTACACGTGAAAGAAATTTAAACACAAAAAATGGATATCCTCAAATTTATTATCAATTTTTAAGTAACGTTGTTCATAATAATTTACAAGACATAATATTGCCATTTCCTAATACATCTGAAAATGGTTATAGATATTTTAAGTATCATGATATCAAAGCACAGATGATTTATATCGATGCTTCACATGAAGAGGATGATGTTTATTGGGATTTGAATAATTACTATGAATTGTTAGAAAATAATGGTATCTTATTTGGAGACGATTATCAAAAAGATTGGCCTGGTGTTATAAACTCGGTTAATAGATTCTCGGAGGAAAAAAACTTACCTCTTGAAATAATAAGTAATAATTTTTGGGTATTAAAAAAATAAAAAATGAATATAAGTTTTGTATTAGCAGTTTACAATAGATTAGAATTAACAAAAGAATGTTATAAAAGATTACGTGATGTTTACCCTGAAGCTCCGTTGGTTATTAGTAGTGGTGGGTCATCAGATGGTACCAAAGAATGGTTAGAGTCTTTGGAGGATGAAAACCTTTCGTTTTTTCATGATGATGATAGACTAGCGTTTTCTGAAACGTATAATGCAGGTATCGATTTAGTTGATACTGAAAAATTAGTACTAATACACAACGACATGGTTATTGGTGAAGGATTTTTAGAAGCAATTGAAAGACAACTAATGCCAAACATGGTATTATCGTATACAACAATTGAGCCGCCTATTTTTAAAGACCATGTTAGACCTGGTAAAGTATTATTAGATTTAGGTTCAACATTTGAAAATTTTGATGATGCACAATTTAAAAATTACGTTCAACAATGGAAAGATTCAGATAGTTTACATGATGGTGCAGTTTTCTTTATGTCAGCATATAAAGATGTCTTTGTAAATTTAAATGGATTTGATGGCAAATCTTTCAGACCTTGTTTTTGTGAAGATGATGATTTCTTAATCAGAGCAAAGTTGAATGGTTGCATATTAAAAACTTGTGAATCTGCAATTGTTTACCACTTTGTTTCTCAAACATCTAGATTTAGTGAGGATATGAAAGATAATAAGCAAAATATAGAATTAGCATCAAATAGAAATTTTGTTAGAAAGTGGGGATTACCAATTATGACTTTTAATGAAATAAAATATTGGCTAGATGATAATTTCTCATATAATAGATTTACCATGGGGATTAAAACTAATTCAGCTGATTTATTATTTTTATACGAACCTTTTTTTGATAAAATAGATATTGGTTTTGTTCCGACTGACTATATTAAAATGGAACAAAATAATAGTACATATGATTTAGCATCTAAATTCGAAGACTTTGATAATGTTGATGTTGTGATAAGTGATTTAAACCAATTAACAACAGATGATGTTCAGTTATTATTTAGTTTAAGGTTATCGTTACCACAATATACCCCTGGTGAATATCAAGTTGGTAATTTAAAAATCACAATTAAAAGTAAGCTTTAAAATGCTGCTGTGCCTAAGTGTTTGATGTCCATGCTTAATACCGTATCAATATTAATGTCATAACCTAATTCCCTTAGTTTACCAAGAAGAATAAAGTCTTCACCAAAATAGTCGTCAGTATCTTCTTTGTATTTAAATTCAAAATATGGTTTGATTAGTTTGTCAAACACATGTAGTTTCATTAACATACATCCCATTCCAACGCCCTCTACTTTTTGTAACTCATCATGAGCATACATTGGCAACCAACTATCCCAATTGTTTAAATCTCTATACGCAACTGTCTTCAATGGTTTAGTTCTCTTAGAGTAATTACAAGCCACTATATCAACATTATGTTGTAATAAACGTAGTGCTGTTGTTGATGGGAACATCATATCGCTATCAACCCATAAAACATAATCAGCATCAATTTTTCTAGCTTGTTCCAATAGATTATTTCTTTGGTTTAGTAAAATAGTACTAGAATCAAAAAATAAAAATGTTTCAACACCAGCCTCTGTTGTTGTTTTAACTAATTGTGTTAAGCAATACGCAAAACTAGAATAAACAGTATCTTTAGTTGGTACTAATATTGCTAATTTAAGTTTCTTGCTATTCCACATTGAACTCTTTCTTATTGATTTTCTCATGTTCCTGGAATATTTGATGTTAAATTATCTCCTTGATATGTCGTAGTCTGTGCAATCTTAACCAACTCATCAATTCTTCGTAAAATTAATTTATAATCTTCTGTTGGTAAATTTGAAATGACTCTATATGTGTCTCTAGAAAATACTTGATGAATTGCTATATCTAATGCTCCAATCCTAGCATATTTCTCGATTAGGGCCATTCTATTTATATCCTCGTCATTATTCATTAAACCATCTAAAACGGCCTTATCATAGCTATTAAACACATCTATTAGTGTCATGTACTCTTTTCGGTATCTTGGGATAAAAGATAGGAATTTGACCCAATTAAGTCGTTTTATAAACTTAATAAGCTTTTCCTTATCAAATTCAATACCATTCCATAAAATGTAAAAAGCCTCATATAATGAGGGATTAGATTTATATTTAATACCCATACGATATTAATATAAGAAAAATAAATGTAAAAATGAAATTAATATGTTCCTGAACCTGATAAACCACCGAAATCAGCACTTTCTATCGATTGTGAACCTGATGGTATACTAGCAACCCCCGAATATGATCTATTACGGCCAACACCTAAGGTAGAGTTTAATCCAACTTGTACTTGACCTGGTGTAGCTGCTAACCCTAAAACTACACTCACCCTTCCCATGCTAATTTCTGATCCTGTTGCCGGTACTGTACCCATATCTTGTTCTTATAATTTGTAAAATCTGTTTTATAAATACTTGCCACATTTTTTAAGATGTAGCAAGTATTAATAATATATTTATTTTATTTTTGATTCTATAGCTTCAACACGCTTTAATAATTCTTTATTTGATTCTATCAATAAAGCTACAATTTTTTCGTATTTAACTGCTAAATAACCATTATCTCTTGTTGTCACAATTTCTGGTAATACTGCTTGTATTTCTTGTGCTATTACACCGATATCGTGACCCACGTTGTCCTGACCATCTGTCATTGTTTTCCAATCGAACTCAACACCACGAATTTGTATTAATTTATCTAAAGAACCAGATATTACGAAGATATTTTCTTTCAGTCTCTCATCTGAGGATGAAAACGCAAATACATCACCCGTCGCCCTTATCGCGCCTGTAACAAATAAAGGAATTGTTGATCTTAAAGAGGTTCCATCATCAGTTACAGATGAGTTACCAATTGTAGTTGCGGATGTGAACTTAGTCATTGTATTGGAAGCGCCGGAAACTGTTACTGACGTACCAGAAGAACCCGAACTACCTGATGACCCGTTTGATCCAGAACTACCTGATGTTCCACTTGAACCTGAAGAGCCCGAACTACCTGATGTACCTGACGAACCATTAGAACCTGATGATCCAGAACTACCTGAACTACCTGATGAACCATTTGATCCAGAAGAACCAGCCGTTCCAGATGAGCCAGACGAACCTGATGTTCCTGCTGTTCCTGAACTACCTGAACTACCTGATGAACCATTTGATCCAGATGTTCCAGATGAACCAGACGAACCTGATGATCCAGAACTACCTGAACTACCTGAACTACCTGACGAACCTGATGAACCAGAGGTACCCGATGAACCTGAGGTTCCTGAGGTTCCAGCTGTTCCCGATGTACCAGATGTTGCTGCGGTATATGATGTTCCGTTTATTAATAAACTACCTGTAATTGCAACCGATCCGCTTACTTGTTGATCACCCTTAAAAGAGTTGCTACCAGTTATAGCGTAATAAGAAGCTTCTTGGTTATTTAATTTTTGAGCATTTAAGGCGTTAGATGTAGTACCACTAATTGTGGCATTTATTGTTCCAAGTACCGTTAAACTACCAGAAATCTCTGCCGATCCTGATACTGAAAGGTTACCTGATACAAAAGGTTCAAATATATTCATATGCGCTTGTTGTTATACTCATATAAATACTGAATACTTCTGAATTAATTACTTATTTATTATTAATTTTTCAATTTTTTTAATAACATCATTACTAGATATTGTTTTAGAGCACTCAAATTGGTTTTCTGTGCCCTTGTTTACTGGACACCAGTTCCAATCGCCTGCATCAAATTCATGTGTTGACCAGCAACTATTGCAAACTTCTTTATTTATTATTCTAATAACACCATCGATTGGTTCTAAATCTTCATCAGTAAATCCTGATATAATAACTGTTGGTGTGTTGCTAGCCCAAGCTAACCAGCTCAATCCACTACTTATACCAATAAAAAATTCCGATTCTTGTAAAACCTTAATTAAATCCTTGGTTGTACTTTTTGGTTGTTGTATAACTCCTTTTGGATTTTTATTTCCCATGAAACCATCTTCTTCTCTTGATAGTAATTTAACCTTGTATCCATTACCATTCAAATAGTCAACAACTTCTTGCCATCCTGTTGGATTGTTCCAATATTTACACTGAGCTGTTGAATGTACCGCTATACACACCATTTTCTTTTTCTTCTTACCTAAATTTGGTAATTTTGGTCTGATTTCTTCATATGATATACCCAAAATATCAGTCGCTACCTTCATCAATGGTTCTTTTCTTGGGTCTGATGGGTGTTTAGACATATCTAATTTTTTATTGCCATCATAAAAGAAACCTAATCTGTAAAGTGCATATAAATTATTAACATTTGAGCCTGGTTCTATAAATTCTATTTCAGGATATTGTGACTTGAATAAGTCGTTGTGGAAAGTTGAAACGACCACCTTACATTTTTTATCTGTTCTTAATTTTTCAACATATGGAATCCAAGCTAAATTATCCCCCAATGATTTTGATTCAAAGCAAACAAAAACCCTTTGGTTTTCTAAATTTAAATGGTGTTCATGGTAAAAATCATTATCAATTCCCTTAATTTTAATTAACCAATTAACATAGTATTTTTTTGATGATTTAGCCCAATGATTACTTTTCAAGTCAATTTCAAATTCAATATTATCATTATCTTTGTTAATGAACTGAACATTATATAAAAAATCACCATCTTCTTTTATTTCAACAAACGGACCATCTATAAAGAATATATTAGTACTTCTATTTGTGTTAATATTTTTTCTTGTTATTTTATTCATCTTTTTAAAGTCATTAACATCCTGATTCAAAACTTGTTGAAAGATATTAACACCTTGATGATATACATTTATCGTCTGACCATATTCGTATGCACCTAGTTTTTCTAAATAATACCCACCTTTGTGGATTGTCATAAATTTAGTTTGTTTACCACAGGTAATCTCCACTAAATAATCTTTGTCAGCAGGATTTTCATGGAAACCGGATATAATATGAATATATAATTGATTAGCATCATCAACCCCCAAATATGTTTGAATTCTAGCACCGCCTCTTAAAATACCATTTCTATTCCAAACTGCAAATAAATTAAACTCGTTGTTATTAGGGATATATTTGCTAACAAATACGCTATTTGTGATTTCTTTTAAATTTTGGTAAAAATTCTTTTCTAATTGCCACCTATCGTTTTTGTTCTTAAAAAACTCTTCTTTTGAATTGATTTTTGAAACTAATTTATTCGCAATTTCAGTTCTAATAGAATATATGTAGGTTGCACAATACGGATTGGATTCTTTTGTTGAATTTTTTGAATACTCATAAACAACAGCGTCATTACTTCTAATATATTCCATAAATGCTTGTCGATATTGTATTTCGTCTGGTAAATTATCATATTCTAAAAAGTGAATATATTTTTTACCTATTTGTTCCGCTAATTTAAATGCATTTTTCATTGTCAACCAAATTGCATAATCATGATGAAATTCATTTTTATTGGTGACAACATAGCTATGTAAATCAGTCCATCTATCACTTTGTACGCCGTATTCAGCAAAATCTTTTTCTAATAAAACATCATTATCACCATCATAAATGTAATAATCAACTAATTTTTGTATTTCAGGTTTTACAGGGTAATGTCCAGCTAAAATTATTGGACAACCATAAACTTTAACTTTATTAATTAATTCAACTAATACCTTTTCTTTTTCTATCGTGTTTGGCCAGGAATCAATAACAAATACATCCTCAGTAAATTGATTATATTTTACTTCAACATTTGTATCATATTTTTCAATGTGCGTATTTTCAATTTTTATTTCTTCATAATCTTTTTTAGTTTTATAATTCAAATCAAAAATATATGGCATTAATCTTTCAATTACCCATGGTGATAAATCATCTGTCTCTAAAATATTGACAATATCTTTATAAAACCCAATTGGTCTTTTACGAACATGGCTTTTAGAGACACAAAAATGTCCTGCTGGTGTGAATCTAAATGTTTCCGGACAAGGGTCTAAAAATAATTTATCCCATATTGGTTTAAGATTTATTATACCATCATGATGCGGTCTACCATTTCTATCACATAATAAAATTGGATATGTAGTCGAAAAAAACCAACATTCTGAAAATACTTGTTGTGCATATGTATCCCAAGTATCTTTGTTACCATTCATGATATCCAAATAATTGCTTACATGGTCTTCAAAATAATCTTGTGTTGTAAATGTATATTCTGACAACGTATCATATCTTTCAACAAAATGATTAAAAAAAGTATGAACATCTCGGCCTACATTGTTTTCAATATAAATTTCATTTGGGTTATTAAAATTTTCCCCTTTTCTATAAACAGTTGCTACTACATCGGAGTTCAAATTATTAACCCAAGAATAGTCTCTTTTATATGCTGATATTATTACTTCTTTCATTTAATATATTTTTTAATTTTGTTAAATTTAATGACACATCTTCTGGTGCCTGCTTTGGTTTTAGTGTTGGTTTAACATTTTTATTTGTTTCAAGTGCTAAATCATAAATTGTTTTCAAATCTGTTCCAACGTTAATAATACCATTTTGTTCTAATTTTATCAAGTTGATGATTATATCTGCAATCTTATTTACATAATCAAAATTCCCAATAAGATTAATCCATGCATTATCATATGGAAATGGATTTGGTTTATGGGATTCTCTTAATATTAAGTAATCATGAGATTTTAATTCAATGAAAGCATCAGCCAATAATTTGGTATATGAATACCAATTATTACCATGTATTGGAATATCTTCTTCAGATGCATTTGAAACTGAATTTGTATAAACATAGTCAGTTGAAATATGTACCAATTTAATATTATAATTGTTACAATAGCCAACCAAATCTGCAACTGCTTTATAATTAATATTCCAATTACTTTCTTTATCGTTGGAGTATGTGTTAGTAAATGCTATACAATTAACTATGACATCGTAACCATAAAAATTAAACTCATCTTTGGTTATGTCAAACCCATCTTTTTTTCTTGAAATGTAATCCCAATTAGTTTGTTTAATTATTTCCGAGCCAAGTAATCCATCACCTAAAACTAGTACCTTCATTATTTGAATTTTTTTACCACCTCTTCAATATAATTGAACACAACATCAGTATAATGTGGTGCTGCGCCTATAAAGAATACCTTATCTAAAACTTTATTTGCTTCAGGATAGTTTTTATAATCATCTAAATGTGAATAACCTGGATGCATCAAAATATTACCTGCAAAATAATTTCTTGTTTGTATTTTATTTTCTTCTAAAAATGCCACTAATCTATGTTTAAGTCCGGGTTCATCACAAATAAATGGTGTACCAAACCAACATGGCTCAGCACTATCTAATGTACTTGGTGCTCTTAAGTTTGGTATATTATCAACAAATATCTTTGTGATAATGCTATTGCTATTTCGTCTATTAGTTTCTATTTCTTCAAATTTTTCTAATTGTTCTAATCCAATTGCACCTTGTAAATCTAATGGTTTTAAATTGTATCCCATTTCACTGAATACATATTTGTGATCTATCACACCATCATAGTTTTCTAACCATTTATCAAATCTGTTACCACATGTTCCACATGGTAATAAATTTGCGGAGCCTATGCAATAACAATCTCTTCCCCACCAACTGATTGAGACAAATAATTTTTTTAATTCATCATCATTGGTACAAACCATTCCACCTTCACCTGTTGATATATGATGAGCAGGATAAAATGAATTTGCAAATGCAACATAATAATCCGTTAATGGTTTACCATTCCATTTTGAACCTAATGAATCACAATTATCACCTATCAATTTTATGTTATGCTTATCAGCAATCTCTTTAAGTTTATCCATGTTAGGTGGGTTACCCAATACAGGTGAAACAAAAATTCCTTTTGTTTTTGATGTAATTTTAGCTTCAATTTGATTGACATCAAAATTTAATGTGTCCCACTCAATATCAATAAAAATAGGTTTCAATCTATTTTGATATAGAACAGATATTGTTGTGGCAAACCCAACAGGTGACACAATTATTTCATCGTCATCTTCCCAATTAAATCTTCTCTTAAGCGCAGCAATTAAAACTAAGTTAGCTGAACTACCCGAATTAACCATGTGTGAATGTTTGACATTAAACATTTTGCTAAACTTGTTTTCAAACTTGTACACTTTCTCACCAGTGGTAATCCATTTACCATTTAAAAATGTATCAATTGCAGCTATAGTTTCTTTTTCATCCCAATAAGCACCAGAATAATAAACAGGTGTTTTACCGGGAATGAATTCTTTGTTATTATATAGATAAGGTGCAACATGATTACCACCCACTAAATCTTTAATGTTTTCTAAATTTATCATTATCTTGTAAAATATATCATTTGTAACGCATTATTATATCCCATAAATAAAATGTATGAGTTGAACCCTAGGTCATTCATTTTGCGGATAAAATTAGTTCTTAAGTCATCATCAAAATCAAAATGACTATGATGGTACTCCATTGCTATCGTTCTAACTTTCATTAAATTTTCATCGCTAATTCCAGCAAATGCAGCATGTTCAGCTCCTTCAATATCCACTTTTAAAAAGTCTATTTTATCAACTAGTCCACTTTCAAATAGATAGTTAAGTGTGTACGTTCTAACATTGTAACCTTCTTGACCTTCAATACCAAATACATTAGACCCACCTAAATGGTTACTCTCATATAAATTTAATTCTCCAATTTCATGTGCAACAGCGGCATTAAATAAAACTGAACGTGGATCAGCATTTAATGATAGTAGTTTAAAATATCTTCTATCTGGTTCAAATGAGATAACCTTACTAGCACCTTGAGTGTATGCCCATCTATTGAATATACCCATGTTACCACCTAAATCAACCACAACGTCACCATCAAAAATTCCTCTTTCTCTTAACTTGCAATAATCTAAAAGGTTAAATATTTCATGATAAATGGCTCTAGCCCAACCAAATTTATCTGCTACTTCAATTGTACCACCTTGGTAATCTTTTATGTCACCAAGATTTTCTAATTTGTAAACATCAGTATAAAAATATTCAGACTGATAGAAACTATTGTCTCTAACCATCTTGATATAATTAATCATCATATCAGAAATTTCTGAATTTTTGTTTCCATGAAAATAAATGATTTGTGATTTATCTTTAGGGATTGCTTGATATCCAAATATTCTGTCAAAGTTTTGTGGGCCTTCCTCATTCCAAAACTTCAAGAACTGATGCATCGTTTTATCTATAAAGCCTTCATCTCCATCATAAGATGATGTATCAAAGTTTGATAGTGGTAAATGATTTGTATAACCATTTAACCATCTTAATCCATTGTCAATACCCTCATCATTCCATAAAAAATATTTTTTATAATTTTCTGGTTCTTTTTCCATTAAGGTCTCGTATTCTTTTAAAATTAATTTAAAAAATCCCATAGAGCCTTCATTATAAATAAAGAAACATATGTGCATATATGGTTGTTGTTTTTCAACACCCCATTTCTTAGCTAACTCTTCGTTAAAGAGTTGTGACTTACCATTATCATATGTTCCAAAAAATTCTTCCTGAACATGTATATCAGATAATGGATATCTACCAACTCTTGTAAAATATTTTTTAACAGAATCAATATTGTAGTTAACGACAACATCTCCATCAATCCAAATATAATAATCAAAACCTTCATGTATTGATTCTAAACAAGCATGTTGTTTCCAATACCATTTGTCGTGTTCAGATATTTTTGGTGGGTTAATTGTTTTTCTAATTACATTCGGATAATCAAATGGAACCTCGCAATCAACACCATAAACAATAATTTTATGTTTAGAAAATTGCAATAATGATTGAACTAACTTTTCAATCACCGGCATATAACCGATATTACCGGTAGTTACAAATGCAAATGTTTTGTCTTTCTTTTCTAATACATCACATGCTATTTTAGCAATATTATCCCAATTAAAGTTTTTGTGTAAATCTTCTGCATCATGTTTGGCAAGCTCTTTAAATTGAGAGTAGTTATTATATGCATTCAACATTTGTTCCCCTAAATCATTCCAATCTGGTTCACAATATTCGCCGGGAAAATTTTTGTGTTCAATGTTTGCTGGTCTCATGTGAGAGATTTTAACTGGTACACCTTTACCATTTGCAAACTCAAGCTGTCCACCCCAATTAGAATAGATTGATGGGGTTCCGCATGCCATAGCTTCAATTAATGGTAGATTCCAACCCTCACTACGAGCGCATGATACAAAAACATTACCCTCTTGAAGATACTTAACATAATCTTCTCTAGGTGTAAATTTTATAAACTTAATGTTTTCAGTATTAATTTTATGAAATTCAACCCTCTCTTCTGTTGTGTTCATCCCATCATATGGATATGGATTTTCAACAGATGCAATTAATTCAACATCATTTTTTCCAGCAAATACCTCGCCAAATGTTTTAAGTACTTCTGTCGTTCCTTTTCTATAATCCCATCTACCAAAATGAATAAACCTAAACTTATCTCTTTTTGGTGTCTTCTTGATTGGTACAAATGTTTCAACATCAACCCCTTCTGGTACAATTGATATTTTTTCAGCTGGATAACCTTGTTCAACTAAACAATCAAACTGCCATTGAGTTGGCACCCACACTTCATCAAAATAAAATAAACGTTTAAAAAATTCTTCAGGGTAACGAGTTGATTCCCAAACATTATATGCAATTTTATACCCACTATAATCGTTATAGAAATAATAGTTATTTGTTTCACATAAAACAATATTAACATCGGGTTCAAAGTCACCCTTGTAACCATAAATTGGTTCGTCAACCCTACCACTACCATCTGCTTTATATAGTGTTTGGAGGATTAGCATATCAGCCATCTCATCCGTAAAATATGGTTCACCATCGTGTGGTCTATCATTCATACCTTTCCAACTATCTCCAATAGTCAGATTTCTAACCTTAACCGTATGATATTTGTTAAGAGCACAAAAGAATGATTTTGCGTGATTTGCATAACCAGTTGTGCCAATAAATGGGGCGTGTGCAAGTATTTTCATTAATGATAATATAATGAAAATAAATGAAAAATCAAATTAAATTTTTAGTAATTATTGAATTTTATACCTAATTTTTCAATTGAATATTTAATGACAGAATTGGGTATTATATTACTATACCAAAAAGTTATTCCCATTTAAATTAGTGTGGGGTTAGTGTATAATTTTTTATATAAAAATTCACTAAATAATTGATGACCTTTAAAGCTAAAATGAAAATCTTTTATTTTACCATTTGTATGATTGCGTATTGTGTCTATTTTATTATCTGTAAAATCAACAGCATCCCACATTAAGATTTTATTTACTTTACTATTTAGTTGTTTTTCTATAAATTTAAATCTTTTATTTTGTCTTTCTTTAAATAAAAAGTGGTCACAAAATAAAATACCATAATTTAATATTGTTTCAATTTCTAATTTATTTTTATTATCGTCATTTCTTTTTAAATTGGTATTAATCAAATTCAAATCTTCGGCACAATATGTATCAAATGTATTACTATTTAATTTGGGCATATCAAATCTTTGATAAAATGATTTTTCAATTATTACCACATCATCCGGTTTTATCATAAAAAAATTATCAATTATAGAATCTATTATAAAATCATTACTTGCACCACATTTACCTAAATTTTTAACTTCTATATTTAACATTTTACCCAATAGGTTTGGCCAAACATCATCCGATTCACTTCTATAATTATAATAATATTCATTAGTAGGGCCATCGGGTCTGCATCCATGTCCAAAAGTTAAGCTATCACCAAATGTCCAAAGAGTTGCCATATTAAATAATACTTTTTTTAGATTTTAAATATTCAACATTGGTATATAACTTAGTATACGCTCCGCCAAATACTATTCTTTCGTTTGTAGAGTTCGGTGCAAGAGTTGGTGTGTGTAATAAATCTGCGGGGAATATAATAACATTACCTTCTTCCGGTAATATTTTATGAATAATACCATCATCCGTTTTAAATAAAAGATAACCTTCATCATCTTTTAAATTATTTGGCATTTGAAGATAAAATGTATATGTCCATTCATTTTTTAAAAATGGTATTTGTTTATTTTTAATATGGTTGTGGAAAAATATATCAGCTGTGTTTTTATCATTAATGTAAATCCAATTGGTGTTATAACACATCGCATCATTGCTATTCGTTATAGTTTCAATTAAATCAATGCATTGTGTTTTTATGTTATTAATTTCTTTAGAATGTATCACTATGATACTTTGCTTACCTGAAACTACAATCTTTCCGGTTGTTGATATTGCGGAATTAAATTCAAAATTTATTTTAAATTCTTTTAATAATAATTCTTTATTATAATTTTCAATTTTTGCAACATAGATTTTTGTTGTATCGTTTAATATTACTTCTTTCATACTATATTAAACTTTTTTTGTTTTTAAATAATTCATATTTTAATCCATATAAACTATTAAATTTATTTTTGAAATTATCATCATTTTTTAAATTACATTCGATATGTGTCGATGAATTTAAATGTATTAATTTAAAATCTCTTTCTAATTTAGAAGATACCCATTCTTCTAATTCATCTAATTTATTAAAATCAAACCAAATTATATTCGGGTTATTTTGATGATAAAACTCTTGTGGTTTAAATAGTAAGTTAAATTTCGGCAAATATTTTTTTTCTAATGGGATGTCCATTCTAGTGCAAAATTCAATAGTTAAATCAGAGATATCGGATAAATTTAATAAATTATAATCACTTTCTTTAAAAAACAAAATATCATTATAATCTAATTTTATTAATTTATTGTATAAAGTGATTTCGTTTAATTGTTGAAATGTTTTTATAGTTTGTTTCCACAATGAAATAAAAGAATCTATTTTATTTCTTTTTACTCCAATTATCGGATAATTATACCCAAATTTTTCTTGTAAAGAATATAAAGATTCATGATAGTGAGTACCCCAACCTTTTTTGTGGTCATATAAATTAGTAAAACCATAAGTTTTAATATCGTCTGTTTTTATTTCATTTACTTGACAGGTATGTAAAAATGAGGTGGTCGCACATCTTGGTATCATTAAACTAATGAATTTATTATCTACCAACATAAATGTAACTATTTAATGTAAATTATGTATGTGCTATTCTAATTAATTCCGCTATCTTTTCAACCACAATTTTAATTTCTTGTTTTTCGGTTGTTGAAAGAGGTTGAGATTCTGGTTTTTTTATTTGATTATCGTTCATATTATTTTATTTTTGATAAGGATTATTTATATTAATTATGCACCGGCATTACATATAAACGTACTACCATCGTTGGTACAATTTGGACAAGTTTGACTATTTTTATTACATAGTGCACAGATTTCTGAACCACAAAAATAGTATACACCGCAGTTTGCGTCACATGCGGCATTGTGTTGTAATAGATACGAATCACCATCCAATTTAATTAAAAATTCTCTAAATCCTTGTTCAAGAGATATTATGTATGTTGGTATGTTTTTTATATCAAAAAATACATCAGTAACCGTCAATGGTTTGGTTATATTTTCTGTTTTATTAAAAATAAATATAATATCACCTATTTCTATAATACCAGAAAATTCAGAAATATATTGTGCGTCGGTAGTGCCTGATTTTTGTACTAAATATGAGTTTCCGACACCATCTGACCAACTATATTCATTATTATTTTCATCCACTGCGGTGATATTAATGTATATACAATCAAATGGATTTTGTTCTAAAAAACTAATATTTACACTTCCTGTTGTAAATGTTGATAGTGTTGAAACACTAGCTGATTTGTGTAGTTGTATCTCTTCATTAAAATTAATACCGAGTACAGATTCATCTATAACCAATTCGGATGCTAATTTATCAGTACCATCGGCCATTAAAACCAAATCGGTTGCATCAAAGTGATATCTAACACTATTAGATAATGTGTGTACAGGATGCCATTTTGTAGTTACCAATTGATTTAAACGTTTTCCCTCAACTAATTCGGTATCGTATCTTAATAATGTATTATTTACCGACATACCATTAATTGACTTATACCCACCTATGTTTAATACGTCTAAATTTGAACCATATAATAAATCTAAACTTCTAACAAAAAAAGTTCTATTATTTATAGTCCCCACTTCTTCATTATATTCATATTTTTGAATAAACTGGTTTTCTGTAAGACTTGCTTTTAATTCATTTAATTCTTCTTGTGTATCCAATCTGTAAATTCTAGGATACATTCCTTTTGGATAACCCGGAACTCTTGGTTTAACCAAATAATTGGGTGCAACACCATCAATTGATGGTTCAAATGTGATAATTGTGTCTATGTTGTTTTCTTCTCCTGTGTTAAATGTAACCGGAGATGCAAATGATTCATCTTTTATTAGATTGTGAAATTCAAACATATCCCTTGCATATAAATCATCCACTAATGCGGTGGTATCGTATGCTATTCTTATTATAATTGTATCTTCTGCATCTTCAACATATGGAACTGTTACACTACCATCCGGTGAATCAACATTTGTAAACTCATATTCATAGTAATTGGCAAACGAATTTAATATCGTTGATAATCCCCCATTTCTATCATCAATTACAATCATTTTAGTAATACCATTCTCTTGTAAAAAATTATGAAAATTAAGATGTTCCAAATAAGTGTCAAAATTCTCAATAAAGAACTCTGCAGCTGTACTTTTTTGTGGAATATCAATATCGTGTCCTGAATTGGTATTGATTTCAGTAGGAGTCCAATTACCATCTCCTTTTCTTATTAAATCCGTAGCTATTAGTAAACTTCTCATAATCGTAATCTTGTATTTTTATATAAATATCGTTAAATGATGTTATATTTATTATTTTTTAGTTTATTTTCCCTAAATTGTTTTTCAACCAAATCCCATTTATTCAATGGACATGTATCATTTTTCTTTTGCGTATATACCTTTTTTTGAATGGGACATTGACATTTTTTACAATATTCATCACCAATTATTAATCGTTTCGCACCATAATTTTCACATCCTAAACATATTTCATATCGTTTTTCGGCTAGTTCTTTCTGTTCATCGGTGGGATTAAACGATACAACCCAAGCGCCCATAATTTCACTTATTTTATTCATATTATATTATAGATTTTTTTATTTTAGGTATATAATTGAAAAAGCATGCAAATGAAAATCTAACTCCTGTGGTTATAGGTGTTATTTTATGTGGGGTTTCTTTATTCATTATGATACTTAAATTTTTTTCCACTTTAATATGAGTATCTTCTTTGTTACCCAATGTATATACAAAATCTCCACCAACGAACTCATCATTTATATATGTTACAATTGTCCAATCCGAATTATCAATATGGTAATGATCATTTTGATTAGTAGTATTATCTACACGATTAATAACAAATCCAGCAAATTCCATATCAGCTCCAATTGTTTCTTTTAAGAAAGATAATAATCTTTTTTGTAGGTCTAATAGTTCAATTGTTTCATCTAATTTATATTTGTGATAAGACCTATTTCTATTACCATCTACAAAAGGTGAGTGTGTTTCAATAAAATTATCACATTTATCTTTTAAGAATTGTTGTTCTTCTTCTAATAGTAAATTGCGATGTAATTTAATCATAAAAATATAAATAGTTATTTTGACTTATTTAAACCAAATTTTATCCATTTATACCAAATTCTTTCATGAAGATAGTATTGAATGGGTTTATATATCAATTCTACCACACCGAAAGCCGTACCAACCTTGATTGATCCACTTACCCACCATATTATGGTGAATCCTATTAGGGTGCTTATAATGCGATATGAGATTGTTTTAGCAATATGTCTTTTGCGTTCTACTATCATATTATATTAATGTTTTTTGTTTTTTTTGTAGTTTTTTATAAAAAAAAATTAAACTAAATCGTTCTCCATTAGTTACATTGAGAACTCGATGGCGTATTTCTCTGTTCATAATTAAGGTAGTGTTTTTAATTGGTCTTATTTTTATAGTTTCATCATTAAAAATATATTCAAACTCACCACCTTCAAAATCTTCATTAAGATATGTGACAATCGATATGTCACTTTCATCGGTATGAAAATCATCGTTTTGGTTAGTGATTGCGTTTATTTTATTAATCCATGATCCCTGAATTTCATATTCACCATCTAAATGTGTTATACATTTTTTTTGATACTCTAATAAATGAATTTTTGAATTTAAAATTTTTGTTAGATAATAATTATTTTTCTCCTTACTTATAATACTATGTGATTTTATTTCAACAAATGAAGAACATATTGAATTTAAAAATATCAATTCTTCATTTGATAATAAAGTATGTAATTTTTTTAACATATGTTATTTTTTATTCTATATTTAATTTGTAACCACTAAATTGTGTAAGATACGAAGTTAATTTTGTACCATTACCATCTTTGAATTGTTTTCCTTTTTTGAAGTATCTTTTTACATTACCAGGTCCTGCAAGATGTGCTGATGCTAATATACCACTTTCTGTGATTTCTGTTCCATCAACTACGATACCTGAATAGTCATCAATATAAGATTGTAAAATCTTTTTATTGTGTAAAAGTAAATCTAACATTGCCATTTCTTGTATGTGTGGTGAGTTTAAGAATTCTTTTTTTGATACATCGTAACCAAGATTCTTTAATGTTCTTTTACCAAATTGATACTTTCCCATATATCCCCAACCATTAACTACATCGTATCTGTTTGAGGATTCTCTCATTCCTACTGCATTTAAAAACATTTCAGTTTCATTTATCTCAATAGATATGGGTTCTAATTTAATTTCAATGGGTTGAATTGGTCTACTTTCTAGTTCTGTTACTGGTTGAACTTTTGGTATTATATAGTTAGTAGTAAAACCAACTAAACTAATTGTTGCAATCATTGATATGATTACTGTTAATATTTGTTTTTTCATAAGGTTATCCCTTAACTAATTTACTATGTAAATATACGAAAAATATTTCATATATCCAAGTCTTTTTAGGTTTTTTTTTAACAATCTCCAACAGGACCATAATACATCCCTTCTACAACTTCTTCTTCTACTTCTAAGGTATGTTCTTTTTCAAAACTTTCTAATATATCATTTGTTTTTTTAAGATTAGTATCTAATCTATTTTCCAATTCTTCTTCTGAAACAATGCCACTATCTAATATGACATCCATTAAAGTTTGAATAAGTATATTT
>ENA-OSIY01000180-OSIY01000180.1-marine-metagenome-genome-assembly--contig:-NODE-180-length-36990-cov-11.334923_pt1 | contig 36990 bp, 39 predicted proteins | sample MGYA00237884_ERZ534233 | MGnify/ENA primary metagenome ERZ534233 (study PRJEB26412, sample SAMN06343840) | marine metagenome | isolation source: estuarine water | place: USA: Columbia River Estuary... | reverse complement strand
TTTTTTTCAAGCAGAAGACGGCATACGAGATTTCTGCCTGTCTCGTGGGCTCGGAGATGTGTATAAGAGACAGCAGTGAACATTCATTAATCTGGCAAATTCGTATAAGTCTCCTTTTTCAAACGCACACTTACTCTGCAATCCAATGTCTTTGACAAAATGTAGATTATTTATCATATCCAAATTATCCTCTTTAGATTTCTGGTCTTGTTCTTTTAATATGGATGACGCTGAACGTGAATATCCTGTGAAAAACAAAAGTATATTTTCGGTCATTTCACACAGAACCGATTTGGATACTTTTAATGGGTTAACATCAATTTCTCCGGTTTTATTGAAATTAAAACAAGTGATGCCACCGTAAGATGAAATGTATTGGTCTTGTTTACCGATAGGTTCCTTCAATCGTTCCAGCTCTATATGACACGCTTGTTCGGCTAACTCTTTAGTGCTTATAATATTCTTATTATAAATGTGGAGGGTTTTTAGTATACCTGTGGTGAAACTACTTGAGGAACCTAGTCCAGTTCCAGAAGGAATATCGGCCATAGAAGAAAGTTCTAATCCTTTTCCATCAACTCCAACCAAATTGAATGCTTCTCGAATAATGGGATGTTCTATCTCAGATATATTATTTACATGTTCCATCTTAGAATATTTTATAATAATATTGGGAGCGAAGTTTTCATGTAAAGTGATGTAGATGTATTTGTCGATTGCAGCCGAAATAACAAACCCTCCAAATTTATTGTAATACGAAGGCAAATCTGTGCCACCTCCCCCCAAACTAATTCTCAATGGTGATCTTACTATAATCATAACAATTTATTGTAAATTTTATCAACTACACTTAATACTGAAATACCTTCTTCTAATCCCGGAACAGGTATTCTATTTAGTCTTATGTCCTCGAAAAATTCATCCATTTCCAATTTCCAAGACGAGTCTCCCATAGGATATTCATAACATATAGTTTCGGGCGGACCCATCTTAGGTGACATTTTATAATGTGTTAATTTTTCAATCCCATAACTGCCACCTAAACCTTCCCAATGAAGTTTATCGTGTTTTCCATAAATTTCCAAACTAAATAAATTTTTCCATTCCGTACAACTAACATGTAACCAGGCCACATTTCCATGACTATTTTTTAGATTTAAGAAAGCATTGTCATCAACATCCATGTTCCAGAAATATGTATGGACTTGGCCGTCAATGTGTTCAAACTTTCCTAAGAAAATTGAAGATAAATCAATTAGATGTACTCCTTGGTCAATTAGTTCTCCACCACCTGAAAGTGTGGGATTTGCTCTCCACTCCTTTTCATAACCAACACGCCCACCGTGTCCATATCTTCCTCTAACAAACATAGTGTTGCCAAAATCGGTATTTTTAATTATATCTCTAGCTTTTAGACACGCCGGATGGTAACGATGGTTATAACCAATTCTGACTAAAGACCCACTCTTTTCAGCCAAAGTTTTCAACTTTATCAAATCTTTAACGTGAATAGATCCCGGTTTTTCTATTAATACATGTTTTCCCATTTCTATAACTTTAAGAGAAATATTGTATAATTCGTTATTTGGCACGGATAATATAACTACATCTATGTCCGAGTTTAACGCCACATCCACTGAACATGTGGAACCGCAGTTTTTTAACGTAGAAGCGAGTTTCTCTGCTTTATTTATATCTACATCACACACCATTTTTACATGATTTAACAATTTGGCACGTTTTTGACCAATCAATCCACATCCAATTATAGCTATATTCATATCAGTTCCAATCCATTTTTCTATCTTCCGGAATTATACGTCGTAAACAATAGATATCCGTTTGTTGAAGATCGCACAGATGTTTTTTTAAATCTCTCCAGTTATCCCACTGTGCACTAATAAGTTTACCTGTGATCCCATCACTTTCAGATCCAGCCAAATACACTGCTAAACTTGTTCCTAACTCAAATGAATATGTGCCATTTTCCTTCCAATTCTTATTTTTATTAAAAAACTCTTCGCCAACCAATGACGGACCAGCTTCTATAACTTGATCCATCATTCTGGTAGGCATTGTGCCCGGAGAAATTGCGTTTACATCCACATTGAAGTCTTCTAGTTCTTTAGATATTGTTTCCGACAATCTAACAACTGCTGCTTTTGAAGATGCATATGCGCTTATATTTGGCATGGGATTGGTTGCTCCCCCGCCACTTAAAATTATAATTTTTCCATATTTATTATTTTTAAAGTGTGGTATTAATTCTCTACACGGCAACAAAACGCCGTATAAATTAACATCAATTACTCTCTTCCAATCGGATAATGAAACTGACTCTGTGGATCCCATTGGTCCATAAATGCCCGCGTTAAGTATTAAAACGTGAATAGTTTTGAATTCTCCGACAGCATAATCAACGAATTGTTTTACATCCTCTTCATTAGACACGTCACATTTTTTAGTTAGAATTCGCCGTTGTGGGAACTTATCAGCGAACTCTTTTTCAACGGAAAATAATTCAATGTCGTTTCTAGCACAAATACAAACATTGCAACCTTCTGATAAGAATCTTTCAGTCAGTGCTTTTCCAAATCCCAAACTTCCCCCAGTTATAATTACATTTTTATTGTTTAATTTCATTTTGAGTCTCCAAATGAAAAATATTTTATGTTTGATATAGACTGTAGTTCGGATTTAAGAAATCCGTTCACGTCTATTACAACAATTAACTTATTTTTCGGTAATACAATATCCCATTCAATTTGTTTAAAAGATGTTCGTTCGGTATACACAATTATAATATCCACGGTATTGTTTATTTTTTCAATAAGTTTTATATGGTCGTATTCTTTTGGCAATCGGCATATCATCGGGTCTAATATGCTAACATCAGATCCACACCCTCGGAAATATTCGTATAATTCAATTGCATCACTTCTTCGTAAAGTGTCAGTCATATCGGTATATGATATTCCTAATATAACTACATTTTTGTCTTTTAAAGAACTGAACAATGAATTGAGTTTTTTGATTGGCCACTTTTTATGAACGTCATTACTTCTCTTGATAGATGTAATCAATGGAATCGAATCGTCTTTGTCCAAGTTCATTAGACTTACCACATCTCTTGCCAGAGTTCCTCCGGCGAATGGCCCTCCTGGCTTTAAATATGATTTTTTTCCTATACGGACTTCACTTTTCAATCCAATTGATACTTCGGATGCATTAGCCCCAACCGATTCACATAAAGAAGCAATTTCATTTATAAAAACAATGGATAATGCGAGGAAAGAGTTAATCGCGTGTTTTGTCATCTCCGCTGACTCGGTTTTCATAAAAATAATATTTGATGAAAACGGATGGAGTAATTCACTTAATAGACAGTTGTAACTATCTGAACGAACTCCTATTACAATTCTATCTGGTTTTTCAAATGACTCTATAGATTTTCCCAATCTTAAATTCTCAGGTATACTTACGAAATTATGATTTGGATATTTTATTTCCAGTTTTAAACAAGTTCCAACTGGTAACTGAGACGATATTATCACTAATGTATTCGGTATACACTTCAATACCCCATCTATGTTTTTTAATACAGATTCAACATCCGATTCATCATTTTCATCCACGTCTGTATCATATGTTATCCATAAAACATCTACATTTTTTATATCGGATACGTTTGAAGTAAACGCAAGAGTTTTATTTTTCAATCCAGATAATATTAATTCATCTAAATTTGGTTCAAATAATGGGGCCAACCCTTTATTTAAATTATTAACAATACCATCGTCAAAATCCACACCCAATACATTATAATATTGTGAACAACATGCAGAAGTTACACTTCCTAAGTGCCATAATCCGAGGACAACTATATTCAGTTTATCATTTAACATTGTAGACCCATTCATTTTGTTGTAACCACTTTAATGTAGAAATAATACCTTCTTCTATACTAAGTTTTGGATTCCAACCTGTTTGACATATTTTGCGTGTATCCAAAAATATAAATGGATTATCCCCAACCCATCCTTTATTTCCACCTGAATAATTTATCGTCGGATTCAAATTTAAATAATTTGTTATAATTTTAATTGAATCATTAACTTGAACGAATTCATTAGTGCCTAGATTGTATATATTAACATTATTACATTGGTTAAAATTGAGTATATGTGAGATAGCGTTTACACAGTCTTGAACATACAAATAACTCTTTCGTTGTTTTCCATCTCCCAATACATTTAAATAGTTTGGATGGTCTATAAGTTGCTTATAGAAATCAAATATATGTCCATGCGTATACCGTTCGCCTAAAATAGAGACAAATCTAAAAATGTATCCTTTAAAACCATACCCCTCACAATACGCAGATATCAATCCCTCACATGCTAATTTAGACGCGCCGTATAATGATGTCTGTATAGGAAATTCTCCATCTTCCGTCGTGGGTATTTTTTTGGATTCGCCATATACGCTTCCTGTAGAACTGAATATAATAGTTTTTATATTATTCCTACGCATGGCTTCCAAAACATTAAAAGTAGCAATGGTATTTTGTTGTAGATCTTTATCGGGGTGACACAATCCAAATCTTACATCGGCGTTAGCTGCAAAGTGATATACTACCTCACATCCGTCCATTGAGGTTGTCAGTAATCCTAAATCCAAATTGTTTCCATTTATAAATTTAAATTTGGAATTTTTATTAGCCAATTCTAAGAACTTTAATTGGCCGGTTGCCAAGTTATCCCATCCAATAACATCTTTTCCTTCAGATAACAATCTATCAACCATGTTGCTTCCTATGAAGCCCGCTGCGCCCGTAACGAAGATCTTATTCATCAAATGATGATATTGTAATATAACGGTTCCATCAATTTTTTTTAATTTATTTATTGTTTTTTATATCCAGGTTTGATAATCTCGGAAGTATATGTATCAAATATAACTTGTGAAAATCGGAATTCATTGCAATCAATTTGATGGTAGAGGGTCTGGAAAGGTTCCATTTGACTATGGATTTTATTTAAATAAAATATATGGACATGACATCGTGTATATTACATCCAACCGATCGGATAATGGAGGGTTGGAACGAATAAATAAACACTTTAAAAGTATATTGTATGACAGACCGCCTGTACACATGCAACCCAGTTATATGCAGGTTGAGACTAATTCTATATTAGAATCCATTGTATCGGATGAGGAGATTGAATTTTTACATTTAGTGAAGTCGGGGGAAAATGACAATGTAACTCCGAGTAACTGTAAGACAGCAGTTCAGTGTGTGTTTAACATGCATAGTCCACACGGAGATGTATACGCCGGCGTATCTAAATATTTAGCTAATAAATATAATAAAACAGAATATGTTCCTCATATTATAAGTTATAAATCTCCGTCGGACGATTATCGGAAAAAATATAACATATCTAAAGATTATTTCGTGGTCGGTCGTCACGGAGGAATTGGTCAATTTAATATACCATTTGTCAGAACATGTGTGGAAGAAATACTAAAACATCGAACGGATATCTTTTTTCTGTTTTTATCTACCGAACCATTTATTCAACATGAGAGAGTTCTGTTCATTCCGTGGGTAAACTCGGAACAAGACATTTTCAACTTTATTAATGCTTGTGATGTGATGTTACATGCTCGTACAGAGGGAGAAACCTTCGGTTTAGCTGTAGCTGAGTTTTCCGTTTCAAATAAGCCCATCATAACCTGGAGTGGGTATGTTAATGGACGATATTACCCATTATATGATAAGTCTCACATTGATATCCTACAGGACAGAGCGATAATTTATAATGACAAACAGGATTTGTTGGATATACTGTTTAGTATTAACAGAGAGTTTGTAAACCAATATTGTTGGGACAAATATTCTACGGAATTTTCTTCCGAAAACGTTATTAAACGATATAAAGAAGTATTTAAATTATGAACAATTTATCAAATATAAAAAAATATTTCCAACCACATCGGATTCTTGATATCGGCGGCCGAGTCGGCGAGTTTTATCATCACTGTCACGTCGCATATCCTGACAGCTATTATTTTATCATCGAGGGAAATGTGAATTGTGAAGGACATATTAAATCTAATAATGTAGACTATTCCATAGAGATGTTAAGTGATTCAATACGTGAAGTTGAATTTTATATAAATAAGGATGACACTCTCAGCAGCGGATGTTCTTATTATAGAGAGTGTAATACGGGCTACTTTGAAAAAGACAATATTATTGTTGAAAAACGAATGACAAATACTTTGGATAATATGTTCACGGAAGATTCCACGTTTGATCTGATTAAAATAGATACTCAAGGATCTGAATTGGATATTATAAAAGGAGGATTAAACCTATGTGGGAAAACCTCGGGATTATTGTTGGAATGTTCTCTTGAAATATGTAATGAAAACGCGCCATTATATGATGATATTAAACTGTATTTGTCTGGTATAGGTTTCTATGAAGGTGAGATATTAGACAATCACTATTATCAGGGAAGATTAGTACAGGTTGATAGTTTGTTTATAAGAAAATGAAAATATTATTTGTTACAAACCACATATCTATCGCTAAAGCATCTGGCGGTTTTATTAATGATTATATAAACGACTCTACTTTTTATGGATTGCGAGAACTTTACGGCGACAATGTGGTCGATAGTACTAAGATTGTTTCTTTATATAAAGAATACAAGGATACCATCCCTCGTCAAAATCTTTGGGGTGGATTTACGGTATTCTGGTTGATTGGACAAGATGGCGTCGATAGAACTAACATCGAAGTAAAAATAAAGGAAAGATATTATGATTTAATAATATACGGCGCGATCAAACGTTGTAAAGATTATTATAATTTAGTAACCCAATACTATGATGATAATGAGATTGTGTGTATAGATGGAAACGATGAGTCTGAACTAGATCCGTTATATCTTAAACATCTTTATTTTAAACGAGAATTACACATTGAACATCCAAACTTGAGGCCAATGTCTTGTAGTATTCCAGGATGTAAATTAGCTGACAAAATTCTAAAAAAGACACAGGAGTATGGAACGGTTATTCCGGGTAAACCAGAAACATACATATTCACAGATGAACAATTATATTATGATGATTATAACCGTTCATATTATGGGGTTACAACCCGCAAAGCTGTGAGTGGTTGGTGGGAATCTATGCGAACATTGGAAATATTGGCTAGTCGTTGTGCACCTTATTTTCCGGAATTGGAAAATTGTCCAAAAAATATATTGACACATTTACCAAAGAAGTTATTGTTGGATGTGCGTGAATTGGCACATGATTTTGATGAGGAAAAATATTCAATCATACAAAATGAACTTTTCGAATATACTAAAAAACATTTGACAACTAGGGCTATGGCGGAATATATTGTCAAAGAAATTAAAAATTACAAAAAATAAATATGAAAAAAACTAAAATTGTCATAACCGGAGGTTTGGGGTATATAGGTTATGAATTATGTAAGTTATATTCCGGTGAGACTAGATATAAGGATATCACAGTAACCGATGCTAAATTTTTGTCAGCCCGCGTGAAACAGTTGGAAGATTGGGGATTTAAGTTTGTTCAAACTAACATTTTGGATAGATCTAAGATGGATGATATTCTTAAAGACGCGGAACTTGTATTCCACCTCGCAGGTGTAACAGATGTTGCATATACAAAAACGGAATCTAATGACGCTAAAGATAAATACTTGATGGAAACGTCGGTGGTCGGTACATGTAATGTTTTAAATTCAATTAGTGAAAAGTGTAAACTTATCTTCCCATCAACTCACGTTATATTTGAGGGTTTTCTTGAAACCAAGTTTGATATAACAGAAGATGTGGAACCGAGGCCTGTGTTGGCATATTCGACTGGAAAGGTGAAGAATGAAAAGGATATCATGGCGTCGGGTAAACCATATATAATCCTACGATTAGGATCCGTCTATGGATATTCCGATGATACCATGAGACTTAATATTATGCCTAATCTGTTTTCCAAGATGGCATCACAGAATACTCCTATTAAATTATTTTCGGGTGGTGTACAATATAAAAGTTTGATATCCGTGATCGACGTAGTGAGGTGTTTCAAGTTCATGGGAGAATCTGATATTAAAAATGAAATTTTCAATCTCTCCAATGAAAGTATGACTGTTAACGAAGTGGCTCAGATTTGTAAAAAATACAAGCCGACTATAATCATTACAAGCACCAATGACGAAATTCCTAACTTGGGTTCAACTTTATCTAATAAGAAGTTATTGGATACTGGTTTTAAGTTTAGATGTAACATCGACACATCAATTGGAGAAATGATAACTAATTGGTCGGAGAAGAAGAAGAATGATGAACTGGAATTTATTATTAATGGGGAAAAAGAATTTATCGATAGCCGTGGAAAGATTTCTAACTATGAATTGACGGAACCAATCAATTTGATTGGATATATTGAATCCAATCGGGGTAGTGTAAGAGCAAATCATTATCACCCCATTCAAGAACAAAAATGTTTATTGATTAAGGGAAAATATATCAGCGTGGTAAAGGATTTGGCCGACCCGAAGTCAACTATACAAACCAGAATAATTAATGAAGGTGATGTGGCAGTTATTCGTCCAAATGTAGCTCATACAATGGTATTTTTAGAGGATTCTATTTTTCTTAATTTGGTTAGGGGAGAACGTGAACATGAAAATTACGGAATCACACATACAATTCCGTATAAGTTAGTTGATGAACAATTCAGGGTTGATTTGATAAAAAATTACGCGACTGTGTGTCGTAGTAGCAAAAGTAACAAAATTAAGCCTGTTTTATCATTGGGACTTTCGCCACTCGCTAATAATTTGTTAAATGATATTAATGATGTAGATGAACTATATCCGCTTGAATTAACTTATTGTAGTGAGAGTCATAACTGTCAATTGTCATATGTTGTTCCCGCTAACAAAATGTTTGACCACTATCTATATTTATCCTCAACGGCGAAGACATTCCGAGAACATTTTATTAACGTAGCCAAGAAATATGTTAACGATTTCAAGTTAGATTCTAATAGTTTGGTTGTCGATATTGGATCAAATGATGGAATATCGTTATCTCCGTTGAAAGAAATGGGAATTAGAGTGTTGGGAGTAGAACCTGCTAAGAATGTATCTGAAATCGCTAATGAGAGTGGAATTGAAACGGTTAATAAGTATTTTACTTCAGATGTAGCTAGAGAAATAAAAGACAAGTACGGTTCAGCTAAATTGGTGACTGCTTCAAATGTATTTGCTCACGCGGATGGGTTGGAGGAGATTGTAAATTCCGTATTTGAGTTATTGGATGACAGTGGAACATTTATCATTGAGGTTCAATATTTATTGGATACTATACGAGATTTGACGTTTGATAATATATATCACGAACACGTCAACTATTGGAGTGTGACTTCCCTAAATCATTTCTTCACACGGTTGGGTTATTCGATTTTAAATGTGGAACATATTGACACACATGGCGGGTCTATACGAGTTTATATTAATAGAGAGAATAAAAACAAGAATTCAGTCGTTCAGAAATTCATTGACGATGAACGGTTATTTGGATTGGAAGATTATTCTACTTATTTAGAATTTGCTAAACGTGTTAAAGTTGCCAAGAATAATGTAAATAAGAACATTTTGGATTTGAAAAATAAAGGGCTTGTTTTAGTAGGATACGGTTCCCCAGCGAAAGCTACAACCGCTCTGAATTACTATGGCATTACATCTAAAGAAATTAGTTATATTGTGGAAGATAATAAGTTGAAACATAATAAAGTTTTACCTGGTGTAAAAATACCAATTTATTCTAAAGATAAACTAAGAGAAATTAAGCCAGATGTAATTATAGTATTGGCGTGGAATTTCTTCGAAGAAATTAAAAAGAACAATGTGGAGTTGATAAATCAAGGAATTAAATTTCTAAGCATCAAAGATTTACAGAGTGAATCTATATTTGATAAATTAACATGAACTATTGTTACGGTAACACCGGTCATATCTCAAAAAAAACTGATATTGATGGATTGGAACAGATTTTGATGCATAACTACTCCGTTATATCAAAATTCAATTATATAGTAATCCATCAGAATTGTTCAGTTGAATGTGAAACTTATATTGACGATTATAATAATGTTTGGAAAAAAATATTCGGTTCGGATGTTATCATAATTCCGCCTATTAAAAATCGAGGACATACGTTCGGTTCAATGGATAGTGATAATGCAGTTGTGGAACGAGCTAAGAAATTACCGGTGGATTTTATATTTAAAAGTGCCAGCGATATTTTATTAGAAAAGGAAATATTTAATATAGACATTACAGATGAGTATGATATATATTTTTTACAAGGCATAGGTTATACTGGGTTAGAACCATTTAATTATAATGTTGAAACTTATTTAAATAATTATTTAGATTTTAAATATCTATATCCACAGACCAATTTTTACATAATATCTAGTAAGGTAGATTATATAAACGATGTCGTGGAAGTAGATAAAGCTTATAATTATTGTACTAGTTTGTCTAACTATAACGGTAGAACTTGGGAATATATAAAAGATTTTAGTTGTGAACATTTTTTGAAAGAATGTATCAAACGTAATAAGTTAAGATATAAGCATTTGATTTCTGATTTGAGTTTTAAATCTTTATTACAATTAATTAATATTAATAGAATATGTGATTGTAGTCATAAGAACATATTCTTTGAGGAGATCGGAGTATGTCATTTTCATCATAAAGATGATGATTGTCTAAGTATATAAAAATTATGAGAGTATATTATAGAATAAGTAATAATTCGTATAAGAAAAATCGTATTATTAATGCAACCAAGATTAAATGTTTATTGAATTTTCTAAGTGAATTCAAAGTTACTGAAAACTTCATTACCATAGTTGCGGATAATGTTACGGATGTAGAACTTAGAAAATTCGTCGAAGGGTTGGAGTGTGACAATATTAAAGTTCTGAAGACCTCACTGGGTAATACGGGGGCGTTCAGTTATTGCCTGAACATGGCATGTCAAGATTCAAAAGAAAACGATTTTGTATATTTTGCTGAAGATGATTATTTTTATTTACCTGGATCATTTGAGTATTTAAAGGAGGGGCTTGAAATATCCGATTATGTTACGTTATATGACCATCCTGATAAGTATCTTGATGCTGTTTATGGCGGAAACCCTCAAATTGAAAACGGTGGAGAAGTAACCCGAGTGGTGGTCACAAAGACGATACATTGGAAACTTACAAATTCAACCACAGGAACTTTCGGAGTACAGGCCAAATCGATGCGAGAAGATAAGCAAATTTGGGAAAAATATGTCGCTGGATCGTATTTAAGAGATTATGAAGCCTTTTGTGAATTAATAGGAATTCATGGCAGGTCATTAATTTCATGTATTCCTGGAAAGTCGACTCACAGTGAAGTTCCGTGGTTAAGTCCGTTATTTGACTGGAATACATTATGATTTCTACAGTTATAACAACATATAAAGAACCTGAGTATTTGAATTTATGTCTTAAATCGGCTATAGAAGGACAGTCTTTGAAAAATCAAATATTGGTTGTTGTAGATGGGTTCTATGAAATTAATAAAGAGGTTTTAAAAAAATACGAGAAACACATTGATGTATTATCAATTGAAGAAAACGTAGGCATGATTAGGGCCATGAATCTTGGCCATTATAACTCTCAATATGATTTAGTATTCCATGTTCAAGACGATAATGTATTCCCCAAACAATGGGATGAAAAACTTTTAAAACATTATACACCCAATAGCGTATTAACTCCGAATCAAGTTGAGCCGGATGAAAGTATTTTCAGGCAGTTTCATATTGAGAATTTGGGTAAAAACATAACCGAATTTGATTTGAATGAATTTTGGAAATATGAAGAATCTGTGAGAGTAGATAAGGTAGATGAATGTGGATCCACTTTTCCGTTTCTAATACATAAGATAGATTATCTTAAAATAGGCGGATTAGATGAAAGTTATCCTGGCCCGTGGGTGGTAGACTGGGAATTTTTCATGAAGTGTAGATTTAATGGATTGAAGATGTTGAGAACTTACGATTGTAATTTTTACCACTTCGTATCAATAGGAACTAGAACACCTGAGAAGATACATGAAAATCGGTGTAAGGAACAACAATGCTTCGAATATTTCAAATATAAGTGGGGAAAATATCCACACACTGACGCCGTTAATAACGATAAGAGTTTACAATAAACTTTTTACACCATCGTAGATGGAAATTCTTTGTTCAAATCCCAACTGTTTCAACTTTGAAACATCCATATACATATTTTTAACTTGAACTAATTTATGAAACTCAGTTGCGTCAACGGCTGTGATTTTACTAGTTGAATTGGTTTCCTTTATTACAAATTCTATAATATCTCGGAAGTTTTGTGGGATCCCGCTTCCAATATTTATGATTTGATTTGGTTCACTCTTAGTAATGCAAAGGTGTATGGAACTACATATATCATCCACGTGCATATAGTCTCTAATGAAATTTCCATCGTAATATAAATTAATAGGATGACTTTCTTTAACTTCATTAATTAGATATTGCAACGCATTTTTCTTCTTTGATATATCACCGTCATTTGGGCCGTATACGTTGCACAGACGTAGTATACGATATTTTATACCAAACGTATTGCAGTAACTTATCAATATGTCTTCAGCACATTTTTTTGTCAAACTATAGAAACCTTTAGGTCTGCAATAACTATCCTCCATCGCAGGTAAATCGGTATCACCATAAACAAACCATGAACTAATGAAATTAAACGTGGTATTTTTATTACAATTTTTTAATGCATATAAAAGTTTGGTCAAATTTGTATCAACGTCTTTATGAATATCATCAAATACGTGGTAATTATGGGTTGTGCTAATCATGTATAGAACGTCATCATATATGGGTTCATTGTTATCTCTATCATGAATGTGGACATCCGGAAACATGATTTTGAAATTATTTCCTATGAATCCTGTACCACCAAACAAATCAATTTTCATATTTCAACAATACCTCTTTGATGTATTCTATATTTTTATCTGAGATGGTCGGCGACGACCCAACAAAGAAGACGAAATCCAATACTTTATTTGACTCTGGATAATTTCGATAGTCATCCAAATGTTTATATCCTCTGTGCATCAATAGATTGCCAGCGAAGTAGTTTCTCGTTTGTATTCCATTTGACTCCAAGTATTTTACTAATTTTTGTTTCAATCCAACGGCATCACATATAATTGGTGATCCAAATGGAACCCACTCAACATTAGGTAATACGGTTACACATTTACAACCTTTAATCAATGTAACGAACAGTTGCTCGATTGTAGATTGATTGCGTTTTCTTGCTTCACAGATGTAATCTAATTTCTTCAACTGTTCCAATCCTATTGCTCCCTGTAAATCCAGAGGTTTCAGATTATAACCGATGCGGTTGAATACATATTTGTGATCAATGATGGTATTTGGGAATTCATCTAACCAATTGGAAAATCTTTTTCCGCATGATCCGTTTGCTAATAGATTACATGTTCCGATACACCAACAATCACGTCCCCAAGTAGCATAACTTCTAGCCAGGTTAACGATCATCTCGGTATTAGATGAAACCATGCCGCCTTCAAGTGTGGTGATTTCGTGTGCTGGATAGAATGAACATGAAGAAGCGATCGCATATTCGTTCAGATATTTACCTTTCCACTTAGAACCTAAACTGTCACAATTATCCAATAACAGTTGTATAGGAGTTCCTCCGGAATTTTGACATAGTTCTATCAACACATCCATATCCGGTGGATTTCCAAGAACAGGACTCAGGAATACCGCTTTAGTCTTATCTGTAATCTTTGATTTAATTTTATCCAAGTCGAAGTTTAGTGTATTCCATTCAATATCAATGAATACAGGTTTCAAGTTGTTATGAATTAACGCAGATACAGTAGTTGGGAAGCCAACTGCTGAAACAATGACTTCATCACCGTCTCGCCATCCGAAGTGTTCTTTACAAGCAGCAATTAAAATAAGATTGGCTGAACTACCACTGTTGGTGAAGAAAGAATATTTTTGATTAATTTTTTTGCCGAATTCTTTCTCAAACTGAGCACATGTTTCCCCCGAACTTGACCACTTTCCAAACAATAATGTATCAATTGCAGCGATCATTTCATTGTCATCGAAATATGCTCCCGAGTAATAAACTTTGTTTTTGGGAGCGTTTAAATTGTGGCAGAACTTTGGGACATTGCCGTGTTCTGATTTTATTTTAGTTAAAAATTCTTTTATTAATTCGGTTCGACTCATAAATAACTCTTTATAGTTGTTTCTAACGCATCTTCGAAATTTGTAAATTTGAAATTAGGAAATGTTCGGATGAGGTCGGTGTTATCTATTGCATAACGTATATCGTGACCCTTCCTATCTTCTACAAATTTAATATAGTCTGATTTAACCTCATTTTTTGATATTTGTCTATATTTTTTAACTAAAGTTTCAATGAGATTAATATTAGATATTTCATTATCTCCGCCAATTAAATACTGCCCACCTACTTTTCCATCTAACATTATATTAATGAGCATGTTTACATGGTCTTTTACGTAAATCCAATCTCGGACATTTTGTCCATTTCCATAAACAGGTATAGATTCTTGTTTTTTTAATCTATCGATGGTCAGAGGAATAAGTTTTTCTGGAAATTGTCTAGGTCCGAAGTTATTACTGCAATTTGTTATAATGGCTGGAAATTTATAGGTCTTATAGTAACTACGAACTAATAGATCGCTGGATGCTTTACTAGCTGCATATGGGCTGTTTGGTTTATATGGACTGTCGATGTTGAACGGCGCATCTTCCGGATTCAAACTACCAAAAACTTCATCGGTTGAAACGTGTATGAATTTACCAAAATCCAACTCCTTTATCCATTTCAACAAGTTAAATGTACCAAAGATATTAGTATTTATAAATTTATCAGGTCCGGTAATAGAGTTATCAACATGACTTTCAGCTGCAAAATGGATAACGTAATTGATTTCGTTTAATTTTATAGTATCTATGTTAGGATCTGTAATATCAAATTGATGGTGAGTGTATCGTTTGTCATTTTCAAATGGCAGATTTTTATTAGCTGCATAGGTTAGACAGTCAATGTTATTCACTTTTTCAATATCGGTTCTTTTCAAAATTTCTTCTATAAAATGTGAACCTATAAAACCACATCCGCCTGTAACTAATATTTTCATAATTATATTATAAACAACTTTCTAAATAAAATCTATACTCCGATTTTGGAATTTGGTCAATGACATTCTTTAATTGATTTTTATCTATAAAACCGGATTTATAACATTCTTCCTCAATACACCCAACCTTAATTCCTTGTCTTTCTTGAATCGTGTGCATATATGAGGAGGCGTCTTGCAGAGTATCCGGTAAACCAGCATCTAACCATACAAATCCTTTAGGTAATTTTATTACTTTTAACCTACTTTGTTCCAAATACTTTTTATTGACATCGGTTATCTCTAATTCACCTCTGTTAGATGGTTTTAATTTCCGCGCAATATCAACCACTCCATTACTGTAAACGTAAAGTCCCGGCACTGCATATTTACTTTTTGGAGTTTTTGGCTTTTCTTCCAATGATGTGACGTTATTATATTCATCGAAATTGACCACTGCATAATCTTGTGGATTCTTTACTTCGTATGCAAACACAGTACCGCCGTCGAAATCTACATTAATTTTTTGATAACCGTGAAAAATATTATCTCCCAATATCAACATCACATGGTCATCACCGATAAAATCCTCAGCTATTAAAAATGATTGCGCAATACCTTCTGGTTTTTCTTGTATTTTATAACAAATATTTAATCCCAATTTAATGGAATTTTTGAAAAGTAATTTATAAGAATCTATAAATTCCGGACTTGATATTATACATATATCTTTAATTCCATAAGAAACTAACGTCGAAAGCGGATAATATATCATCGGCTTGTCATACACAGGTAATAATTGTTTATTTACAACCTGTGTGAGTGGATATAATCTGCTACCGGCTCCGCCTGATAAAATAATGCCTTTCATAATCTGTATGATATATATCTTTAAATCAACTATGGAATTTTATTTTATTTTCACCAATGTATTATTATTGATAGTTTGGTTTAAAACTGATGGATTTATAGAATATTCAAAAGTATTTGGTATATCTAAATGGTTAAACGTTGATGATTTTGAAGATAAGAAAAACAACGATTTTGAGTTAACATATCATTCTTATTTAAGACAGTATCATAATAGTTTTTGGATAAGATTGGTCACGTGTCCGATATGTATTTCGTGTTGGTTACTACTTCCACTTTTAATTATAAGTGGAATTGGAAATTATAGTTTTTGTGTTGTTACATCTACATTTCTTTACTATTTATATGTAAAGACAATGAAATGAACATAAACAACTTCACAGAGTTTTATAATTTAATAAAATCATGCGGTTTACAGTCAACTTCCCCATTTGATAACTTTGTAAAAACCGTTGACCAATATATCGCGTTATGTAGTTGTGCCGATACATCCGGTAAGGAATCTAAGTTAAAAGATTCAAAGAGTATATATGTAAGTATAATAAATGGGTCGATTTCATCATATATCAACACTATCAAATCTAAAAAATCGGTGAACACCATTAGTTTTTATAACGGTGGAAATAGGATTAGAACTTACTAAGAAGGTCAATCCTCGTCTTTATCTTCCTTAGCATCACAGTTAACTTTTTTATGAACACAATACTTACAGTTTTTCTTTCCCTTACCAGGAACCTTGGGAAACTTTCCGTCTACTTTGTAAGTTCCCTCAACAGTAAAACACTCATTTATGAATGTCGTGAATCCCGTCAGAGATTGTGCTACGGCTGATTTTGTATTGGTCGGAACAAACTTCTGTATTCTACTTTGAGGAAACCCCACATTCTCAAGCAACCTTCGTTTCAGAATGAAGAATTCAACTTCAATATCCTCTAAAGATACATTAAACTTCTTAGAGTAAAACGCTTTATATAAAAGTAACTGACTGTATTTACTTTCATCCTCCTTCATGTAACTATTCCATCCAGAAGAAGATGTCTTAAAATCTATAATTTTATATTTCCCTGTATCTTTGTCTTTCAATACCAAATCTAAGAATGCAACGAATTGAACATTATTCCGTATATCGACTTCCAATGGCAATTCGGAACCTATAAATTCATATTTTTTACTAGGAAAGTTTTTTAAACGATTGCTAGTAGCCACGAACGTCTTTATAATATCGTCGCCATCAAAACAAAATTCGGTGTATTCATCATCTGTATATTTTACCTTATTCTTCTCATCTTTCAACTCTCGTTCAAAGGCTAGTTTAAATATATCATACAAATTCAATGAATCGGCTTCAACGTGGCCAACAACATATAACTTTTCAATATACAATTGAAACGCTTCGTGAATCGCAGTTCCAAAACACGTATTAATAGAACCTTCATACGTTCTTAGATTCAGCAAATAATCAAGTTCCCATGCGTGTGGGCATTTAAACCATTTAGCATATTGAGAATATGACACTCTCTTCTTTTTAAGTTCTTCCATTCTCTTACTATACGTATATTTTGAAATTAGTCTACTATTTATACTATATGAGAAATATTATACTTTCATGGGCATTATTACTGGCATCTTCTATTTATGCCGTTGAGATTGGTTCTCCGTTTTATCCCCTTAGTTTATTAAACAATGTGGAAAATGTCGTATTTTACGACGACGGTAAAATACACACAAATAAACTTGTAATTAGCAAGACGTATCAATATGAAAAATGCCAGTTGGATTTTAATACACCGACTAATTCAAATATAAAACTGGCATTAGCCGATGATGTAACCATTTATTTAGACGAGAACAGCCAGTTAAAATTACATACATTTTCTGTAAATTTACAAAATGAGGGGGAATTGCCGTCTCTATCCAAATTCTCAAATAAAAGTTATGTTTTCTCTCTCATGGGTGGGGCTGTGGATATAATAAATCAATCCACTAACGGTAGTTTTATCTTACAGACTCCTAGAGTTACTGTTTCATTGAAGCAAGGCAAATATAGAATACTGGTTAAGGACAAAAACACTATCATTGTTGTATTAGAGGGAACCGCCATAGCCAATAAAGTAATTGAATCCAAAGAATATATAATTGAACATGGGAACTTTGCACATGTATCCACGTATTATAGTTTAAGTTTAAAGGGCATGGAAACGTTAAATAATGGAAAACCTACCGCAACCACCAAACCGATATCACCCACTGACTTAGAAAAGATGAAGGTCAGCTTTCAGGAGTTAATGGATAGTCGGAATACAATGTTATTTTCCACGATAAATAAAGAAGTAGTTGGTATAAAATTACGTTGACATTGTTAAATAAAGTGTTACATTGTATTGGTGACGTTACATCAATTAAATTCATTAACCGACGATGAAATAGCGGTGGTATTATACATCGTAAATTGTCTTGAACCCAAGATTTTGCCGTATGAATTAGGTCCAAGGTTATTGTGTTCAATTAAACACCATAAACTCTGTGAACGGGTGGTTAAATCTGAACCATTCATTAACGAGTTAGGCATGCCTATATTAGTGAGTCTCAAATCAAAACTTGGAATTAGTGTCGATAGTGTAACAAGTGGATCAATCGGCACATCCGGCACAAGTGGGTCAAGTGGGTCAAGTGGGTCAAGTGGGTCAAGTGGGTCAAGCGGCACATCCGGCACAAGTGGTTCAAGTGGCGTTTGACTTCTACTCTGTAATAGTGTAGTCTTAGAAGAAACAAGGATAATTTATTTACCAGAACATATTTCATAGTAAGAAAAATGACACCATCTACATTTGGGATGACACCAATGGCGTAATTACAATTCCTGCTGCACAGGTAAGATATGCATACAGGAAGAAACAAGGCGGTAGATATAAATCTTTATATGGAGACGATTTAGAAAAGATATTCAATTTCTCTCCGAGAGATCCTTCGTTATTTGAATCAGATGTTCCGATGACAACCCGAACGTTGATTGATGCATACGAAGATAACGACGAACCTTCTACGGGACATCGAGTTGTATTTTTAGATATCGAGGTCGACGTCGCGGATGGATTTCCAAATATAGATGAAGGTGATAAGGCAATAACCGCCATAGCTATTTATGATGACGTAACCAAGAAATACACCGCTTTCATTCTTGATAAGGAACGTTCGTTAGAAGATTCGTGTAACGACGACACACAAATCCTAGCATATCCGGAGGAAGAGTCACTTATCTCAGCATTTGTAACAAAAATCCAAGAGATTCAGCCGACGATAATAACTGGGTGGAATGTTAGTCAATTTGACATGCCTTATCTTTATAATCGTATTTGTAAAGTAATGGGGAAGTCGTTTATTAAACAGTTGTCAACCATTGACACTGTATTTATAAACAAATTTTCAAAGGAATTAATTATCGCCGGTGTTTCAATCCTCGATTACATGATTTTGTATAAAAAGTTCATTGGAAGAAATGAGTCGAGTTATGCGTTGGGTAATATTGGTAAAAAAGTGGTAAACATGGAGAAGATAAGTTATACGGGAAGTTTGAACGATTTATATAAATCCGATATCAACAAGTATATTGAGTATAACTTGAATGACGTAAAGATTGTAGTGGCTCTTGATAATAAACTTAAATTCATAGATCTAGCTAGAAACATCTGTCATACCGGACACGTTCCATATGAATACTTCGGAATGTCAAGTCGGTATATTGAAGGGGCTATGTTGCTCTATTTAAGGAGACAGAATTTGGTTGCGCCGAATAAATCAGCAGAAGGACGAGAGGAATATGAGAATCGGTTGGAAGAATCTGAAGAGGGGTTTGAGGGAGCATATGTCAAAGATCCAATACCCGGTCGTTACGATTGGGTCTATGATTTGGATTTGACTTCAATGTATCCTAATATAATGATTAGTTTGAATATCAGTCCGGAAACTGTTATTTCTAAAGTAGACGATTGGAGTGTTGAGAAATATTTAAAGGGAGAGATTCCGAAGATTAGTGTGGCGGGGGTTTCATATGAATTGGGTGAATTTAAGGCAATGATGGAGGATAAAAAGTTTTCCATCGCGTCAAACGGAGTAATTTACTCCACTGATAAAATTGGGTTAATTCCATCCATTTTGGTTAAATGGTTCGATGAACGTAAAAACCTTAGAAAATTAGCCAAGAAGTATGCTGACGAGAAGGATTGGGAGAAGTATGAGTTCTACGATGGTCGTCAACGAGTGCAAAAAATCCTACTTAATAGCGCATATGGCGTTTTGGGATTGGAAGTGTTTCGATTCTATAATAAAAATAATGCCGAGGCGGTAACTATTACAGGTCAGGATATAATCAAGACAACAAATAAAGTGATCAATCAATATTATAAGAACATATTGGGCGTTGATGCGGATTACGTTACATATGTGGATACTGATAGTTGTTTTGCATCCGCTGTCCCAATCATTAAACACAGTATGCCAGAGGTGGACTTGAACGATGAGAAACAGATGACCGAGGCTATTCTCAAGGTTGCTGGGTCGGTTCAATCTTTCGTAAATAAATTTTACGATGTAATGGCTAAGAAGTTTTTCAATATAGAGAAACATCGATTTGATATTAAACAAGAAGTCATATCCAAGACAAGTTTTTGGTTGGCTAAGAAACGATACTGTCAACTTATTATTAACAAGGGCGGAGTTGTTTGTGACGAACTAGAGGTCAAAGGCATTGACGTGGTTAGAACAAGTTTTCCAGCCACGTTCAGAAAGTTCATGAATAAATTTCTAATGGACATGTTGAATAAGGCCGAACATAAAACTGTGGATGACACCATTATAGAATTTCTTGAGAACATCAAGTCGTTAGATGTTATTGATTTGGCGAAGAATACATCTGTGAAATTTGCAAGTCAGGATAAAGTTAAAGATTATAATCCTAAGTCAAGGAAGCCATTTCAGACTGTTGGGGGAACACCGGCGCAAGTTAAAGCTGCTTTAATGTATAATGATTTACTGATACAGTGGAAATTGACGAAACATGTTCCTCCGATTTTCAACGGTCAGAAAATTAAATGGCTTTATATTAAGGATAATGAATATGGGGTTGATGCCATAGCATTAAAAGCCGATGGAACCGATCCAAAGCCAATTATGGAATTTGTTGAAAAATACATAGATAGAAACGCAATGTATGAGAGAGAGTTGAAGAGTAAGTTAGTTGCATTTTATGATATTTTAAAATGGGATTATCCGAGTTTGGATACCAAAAAAGCGGCTGAGTTCTTTGAGTTTTGATATGAACTATAAAAAACTATTACCGTTCCACGACGATGTCAAGGTGATGACTCAATTTGGAATCCTTCCATTGTCCGTGATGGAGTTCACAAACAATGATAAGTGGGATTGTGCTTACTTTGAACAAGATGATTCCGAAAAACGTCGCAGCGATGATTGTGAGTATCTCGCCGGTTTGGGAATGAGTGAGTTTAGTAGTGCAATTTGTGAATTCATAGTAAAATATTGGAGTTTACAGAATGCAAATATAGTTGATCCGTTTGCTGGAAGAGCTACACGGGCTATAATAAGTTCTAAATTGAAGAGAAATTATCATGGTTATGAGATTTCCCCAAAGACTTATAATAGAAGTTTGGAACAATATAATAAAGTGGGGGTAAATCCTACATTATATTTGTCAGACGGATGTAAAATGTCAGAAACCGTGAATGAGTTTGCACATTTAGTAACGAGCTGTCCTCCATATGGTTGCATTGAAAAGTATGAAACCACCGACGGTCAATTGAGTGATATTAGGAAGTATGAGGATTTCCTTGTCAAGATAGACGAATGTATTGGTAATATATACAGAGTATTGAAGCCTGGTGGGTTTTGTTGTTGGGTAGTTGCTGATTGGAGAGACGCTGGAGGATATAGACAGTTCAGTAACGACAGCATTCAATTATTTAAAAAGAATAGACTTATTCCACATGATACCATTATTATCAAAAATAACTCACCGTTCGCTCCACTTCAAGCTGGGAAGTGTGCATCAAAACGAATAACTTCAAAGACACATGAATATCTGTTAGTTTTCCGAAAAGAAGGGGAACTGAATATTGAAGGATTAAAGATGGATGAAATTAATGAAACGGCCAATAATTTCTTTGATTTATAAAAACTTTACTACCTCGAATGATGTGGTAGTATATTGGAATCGAAAGGTAATAAAATAAAATATGGAAACAAATCTAATTAACACAAGTGCGGTTAAGAAACAAGCACTGAAATACACAGTTGAACTTAATAAGGCTCAACTGAGCAGAGTGAGTGGCGACTTCGTTGCTAGAGTTAACGCAGCGGTGGATGCATTCATTAAAGCCGAAATTGAGAATCATCCGCTTGACGGTAAGACGGTTAAGTAATACAATAACGATATGAAGAAGCAAACAATCGAAACATTCATTAAGAAGTATTCATTAAACGGAATCATTGATTCTGTAAAGTGGAACGTCAATTCAACCGACAAGACATTGAACACCAACTCCATTACAGAAGAGAAGAATGTATTGGTTGATGTCAAGCATATGCAGTTTGATGCAATCGCTGAAGATTGTGAAGTGGGCATCTATGAAACTTCTAAGTTGATTAAGATGTTGTCGGTTATGTCGGATGAGGTCGGTCTTTCTCTAAATAAGAAGGATGATAAGATTACATCAGTAAACATTTCAGATACAACTACGGTTGCACAGTTCATCACGGCGGACTTGTCGGTTATTCCGACCGCGCCGAATCTCAAGAAGCTCCCCGATTTCACGGTTGAAATTGAGTTGAATGATGAGTTTGTTTCAAAGTTCATCAAGGCTAAGAATGCACTTCCGGAAGTGGATACATTCACTCTTTTGATGAATAAGAAGAAGAAATTGGAAATGGTTATTGGGTATTCCACGTTAAATAGCAATAGAATTACATTGAGTGTTACTGCTGCTGATGGAAAGAATGTGGTTTCAAAGAATCTAAGCTTTAATGCTAAGTATTTGAAGGAGATTCTCACCTCCAACAGTGATTGTAGTAACGCAATTCTAAAGGTTAGTGATGCTGGGTTGGCTATGGTTCAGTTTACAAATAGTGAATTCAACTCCACGTATTACATGGTTGAAGTCAAGAGCGTAGATTAAAAAACATAAATTAATAATTAAGGCGTAGGTATAAAAAGTTTACTTACGCCTTTTTTCATGTAACAATATCACTATGAGTTTTATATTTGAAGAAGAACAGAAGACGAATGACACACATACGTTGTTGGTTGAGAAATATAGGCCGACTAAATTAGAGAATTACATTGGTAATGAACAGTTGAAGGAAACGGTTAAGTCTTATATTAATAAGAAAGATATCCCACACCTATTGTTATACGGATCGGCGGGAACCGGTAAAACAACGTTGGCTAAACTTATAACCAAGAATATTCCATGTGATGTTTTATATATAAATGCGAGCGACGAAACAGGTGTTGACACGGTGAGAACCAAAATTAAAGGATTTGCGTCTACTACGGGATTCAATCCACTGAAAGTTGTTATACTAGATGAGGCGGATTTCCAATCAACGGAATCGCAAGCGGCTCTTCGTAACCTAATGGAGACATTTAGTTTGACTACTAGATTTATACTAACCTGTAATTATCAGGAGAAGATTATTCCAGCATTGATATCACGCTGTCAGACGTATCAAATCAATCCTATAAGTAAGAAGGAAGTAGCTGTTCATCTGAAAAACATTCTTGATAAAGAAAAGGTAGAACATACCAATGAGGATTTGGGTTATATTGTAAACACGTATTATCCGGACATTAGGAAGATACTAAATTTTAGTCAACAGAGTATTTTAGACGGCAAGATTAAAATAAGCACATATAACGCAGTGGGAACCGATACTCAAAACAAAATTATAGATTTGTTAACCACTTCTACAAACACGTTGACCACCTTTAATGAGATACGACAGTTGATTGCAGATGGGGATGTAAAAGTATTTGATGAGTATTATTCTTTATTATACAATAAGGTATCTGAATATAGTAAAGGTAAAGATGTGGTAGTCATCATGTCAATCGCTGAGTATTTACATCAGAGTAGTTTAGTAGTCGATAAAGAGATTACCTTTATGGCATGTATCGCGTCGATTCTTAAATCCATAAAGTAACTGTGGAAAATTTAAAAAAAATATTAAAAGACGTTAAGGTTGATAAATCCATCGACCACCTTTCTAAAATAAAGAAAATTACTCAAGTTGTTAGCAAATACAATTTCAACGTTAATGATAATAAATATGTTGTAGACTTTACAACTGAATATTCCGTTAAAACTTCAAAAACGTCTGTTAGCTTTAAAAATATAAGTGCGATAGAAAAGTTAAAATCTAAAAAACACGATACTATGTCTGATCTTTATACCAATTTAGATCGAGCTAAGTATGGATTAACAAAAACTGGAAATTCCATGAAGGTATTCAACGAGATATATAACGTTGTGGGGAAATATATACTTTCTGAAAAACCAGACTTTTTTCAATTTGAGGCGGTTGAGGATAACCGAAAGAGTTTATACGAACATTTAATCAATCGTATTCAAAAAGAACTTCCTTTGAAATTCGAGAGAATTTATAATGATCCGTTTACGGGTGACGGATTATCTAAAACAAGCCAAAGATTTATATATAAAATGGATTATAAATGAGTAATATATTAAAAAATACAAAGGTATACCTCGCGGGCAATATGGAACACACCGATGATTCGGTTAACTGGAGGAATTATATGGCATATAATTTGAAAGAGATGGATATAAAGGTCTTGTCTCCTTTGGATACTATGTTTATAAATCAAAACGGTGAGACGGATGAGGATAGATGTAGATTGAAAAGAGAACGTCAGTCAGAAAATTACGAATATGTGGCTGAGTATATGAAGGGGATAGTTCAGAAGGATTTGAGATTGATTGATTTATCCGACTACGTTATCGTAAATATGGAGATTAAAAAGCCTACATTTGGAACCATTCATGAACTTGTTATAGCAATTCAACAGAAGAAACCTGTATTTCTAGCCGTAGGTGACAAACGAGATTGTCCATTATGGTTGCTTGGAATTGTAAATCCAAAATACATATATAATAATATAGACGAAATACTATCTATGATTAGGAAGATAGATAGTGGGGAACGGGAGATAGATATAAAAAGGTGGCGATTATTGTTACCTGAACATAGATAATTAAAACCACCTTAATTGGTGGTTTTTAGTTTGTAGAAATGGGTTTTGTTTGATATTTATAAGTTATGGTGAATATTAAAGAAAACTACATATCTAACACAATAGCGGAGATACCTCCAATACCATCTAGTATAGATGATAAAGATGTTTCTCTATTAAAGATCACAGTTACACCCGACGAGATTATCATGGGTATGAATTACGAAGTCGGTAGAATGCCCACTAAAAATAAAGAGCAGGCTAAAACAATGGTGGTTCAGAATCTCAAAAAGGATCCGAAATTTTATTCAAGTTTACATGCGATGGGAATGACGGATTATATGATAAAGGAAAATATGAACAAAGAAGAAGAAAAGAAGCAAGCGTTTAAAGAAATTTTCGATGAATTGATAGACCGAGATAAACAGATAAAAAAACGGAACATTGATCAGAGAGTAGTAGATGCTTATGTTGAAACGGTTGATAAAAATAAAAAAAGAAGACAACTGTAACAAAGAGTTTGAAAATTATGTTAACCGAATCTCCAGATAAATTGTCTGTAAATGGCAAGGCATTAACTTGGTATGACGGCGTCACGTTTTTAATTTTCAATACAACGGACGGTAAAAAGACTCATATAGCAATATCAAGTGGTCGGGGAGCAGATTTCCATCTTCAGATAAATGATATTAATTTGACGGATTACATTAAACAGAAGTTTCCAGAATGGACTATGGCTCTTGATCACGAAAGTCTTTCTAGTGTGATTCACGGGCTAAAACCAGAATTAATTAATAAAAATGTAAGCAGAAAAGATTTTTTGATAAGCGGTAGATTGTGGAATGTAGGTGGAACGAATTACATTTCAATATGGAATGATAAATTGAGATTGGAGGCGAACAAGCCTCAGCTTGATAAACTTATGTCACTGTTGAAAGTTACACATCAAAACACATTATTTGAATTACCTGAAAATCAAAACGATTACAAACCGTATGATAAAATCGTCAGAGTTGATAAGCCGGCTTCCAAGATGTCACCCTCGGAAATAAAAAAGGCGGCTGACATTAAAAAAGCATGGGCGCGGGTATTGGCCACAATTCATACTACACCTCCGAGTGTGTGGAAGAAGACTGCACTGGACACGTTAAGAGGTGGAACGAATGGGTTATCCACGGGGATGTCGGAAATGCCCCCTGCGGGGTGGATGCCGCTACATGAAGACCCCGATCATATCAGAATTAATAATGGAAGATTAACATGGGAAAGCCCACGCGTAACGTCAGTATTTTCGACATTCTTAAACCAAAGAAATAACACGAAACAGTATATAATCGCATTCGTTAAGGGGGGAAATGCTTATAATATAACAACGGGCAATAAATACTGGGACGATTATTTAGATTTGAAGGGGGCGACATACTCCAATTCAGATATAAGAATGATACATGCCAACATGTTAGATGGATTGAATTCATCAGGAGTTCTAGGAGCTGAGATATCGTCGGATGCTTTTAATTTGAGGAATATAACCGATGTGTCTGGTAGAAGTTGGTTTAAAGACGGTATACATTATATTTCCGTATGGAATACCTTAACTAGATGTAAAGAAAATTTACATCAGATAGATAACGTCTTGAGAGAACTTGGAGCGGAACATAACAATATACTCTTCGAATTTATAGATTTCCCAAGTAAATTGTTAACATATGATGAGGCATTTTTAGGAAAGTCAAAGGTTTCCACGTTAACTCCTGATCAAATTAAGGATTTAATGAAAAAACAACACCTTGATCCCAATGCAAAGAAAATTTTAATGGCATTGGCGAGCGGTGATAAACATTTGAATGTATTACAACGAACGGCCGCTAATATGGGAATATCACTGGTTCAGTTAAAAAATATGATGATATCGGGCGATTAATATGAAAAAACACGAATTTAAATCATTGATTAGAGAATGTATAGATGAAATTGTATCCGATCAAATGGTGGGTATACAGGAAGTCATGCAATTTTATTCAAATGCTCCTATGGATAAAATAATTGAAGTGGACGAATTGATTGCGGGTGGTGACAATCATACTGCGTGGTCGATAATCGAAAAGTTTTTAAGTTCAGTTGGTCTATTAGTTAAAAAATCAATTGACGAAAATCGGTTGGATGAATTAAATTGGAAGAGAGCATTAGCAACAGCTGCGTTAACCGGCGCTACTCTATTTGGATCAGATGTAGAAGCTGCCAATTATAAAATTAAATCCGGTGACAATTTGTCTTCCGTTGCGAAGACGCACAATACAAGTGTTGATAAAATTTTAAAATTAAATCCATTCATAAAAAACGCAAATAATATAAGAGTTGGTATGAAGATAGAAATTCCATCTACAACGGTTAACAAACCAACTGCTAAAAAATCAGATGAAAAGCCGATGGCCATTTCTTCTAACTCATTTATAGATTATTTGAAGAATGTGGAGAACTCGGTGAAATCTGGTTACAAAGGTGGGAAATGGTATCCTCATAAAAGTGTGGAGGGTGGGTCAGATACTATTGCGTATGGACATAAATTGAAAAAAGGAGAAAATTTCAGTTCTGGTTTAACTGATTCTGAAGCTGACGACCTTCTCAAGAAAGACATGGAAATCGCCCGTCAGACCATACGCCGTGAAATAAAAAAATACGGGGTGTCTACGTTATCTTCTGAGAAAGAGGAGATGTTAATAGATTTCTCGTTTAATCTTGGTACTATTCATAAGTTTCCAAAGTTTGTAGGAGCTATAGTGAAGGATGACTGGGACACGGCGAAGAAGGAATATAAAAGATATACCGGCGGAAAAGAACTTAAAAATAGAAACGAGGAATTTTACAAAAGATTCCTATTAAACAAATGAACGACGAATACCGAAGTATGAATAATCCGTTTGCATCTATTGCAAATTACGATCCAATACATGCAATGTTTTTGAAAAGAAAAAAACAAGAAGCGGATGACATCGATTTAACTGTTACGGAACATAATATGGATGATGTTGTTGCGTTAGAAGAATTTTGTAGGAAATATGGTATAGTAGGAGTTAATTTCGGAAACATGAGTCCAAGATCGACGTTAAAAATGTTAAAAGGTAAAATGGGAATTGTGGATAATCCGATTCAATGTGAGGAACGTCGTATATTAAAGGGGTAATAATATGAATAATATGAAAAATATATTTTTAATGATATCGTTGTGTTTTTTAGTTGGGTGTATTTCATGGACTAAAAGTTCCGACGCAGATAAGACGCAGAAAGAACTTAATGAAAAGTCTGGTGAGGTTCAAAAACAGAGAGATCTTCTAAATCTAAATAATTCGAAAAAATTAGATCAGATAGGCGTGATTGCTAAGGGAACGCATCATGCTTTAGATAAAGTTCCAACACCTACAAAGGAAGTGGATGTCGCTAAACAACTTAATGATAGGGTTGCTTCTTTGGCGGGGAATCCTGAGATAAAAGATGTTAAACGGATACAACAAATAGTCGACGACTTGATTTCCGAAGTTAAGAAGGAAAGAGAAAAGGGTGCGGTTGAACTCTCTAAATTAGATAAAGAAATTCAATATATTCAAAGTGATAGAGATAAGATAAAGTTGGAATTGACGAAAAAAACTAAAGCTTTTGAAGAGTTCTCCCATAAAATTGCTGATGAAAATGATGAAAATTCAGCAGCTGTAAATGAAATGAATAAGTGGTTTGGATTAGGCGCAGTTGTATATGGAGTCAAGAAATTTATTTCCACCTTAATTCTAACGTTGGTGATAGGTGCCGTCGTGTTTTTATTATTAAAAATATTATCTCATACAAATCCAATCGCAGGAGCTATATTCGGTTTGTTTGAAATGGCAGGTAGTTTTGTATTATTTATAGTGAAATCAATAACTCCTAAATCATTTGAATTTTCCAAATTTGTAAATAAGGAACATCACGATAAATACAAGAATGTTTTGGATAAAATAATTGATACGATGGAGGCTATGAAAGAACAAAATAAGGTTCTCCCCGATGATAAAAAATATAAACTCGACGATGTATTGGTCAACTTAGAAAAGGTTATGGATGCTGATGATAAATCTGCCATCGAGGAGTGTTTAAAAGAATTGAAGTGGAAAATATAATTAGTTGAAATAATAGTAAGTTTAGTATATATTATTTAAAGAGTTATGAAATATTATATTGTAGATACAACACTGTCCAACACTCCTAAAGTATACACTTCCCTACAGGAAGTAATACATCATTTAGAAGGCACTGTCCAACGTCAGTTTAAACTAACCAGAACGCAATACATGCAGAATTTGATTGAACTGGGACATGGTTACGACGATGATGGTGGAATAACGTTCGCCCAATCAATGGCCGAATCATTTAACATGGGTATTATTAAACAGGGAAACTATGTTAGAACGAATATCCACGAAGCTACTAACCACAACACCTATAGACAACAATACGGCGATTAGAATGATAAACTTAGATGTTAAGTGGGCCGAACCGTTTAAGTATAAAACTGAGCACGGAGAGTGGTGGAAACGTGAGTGGATGATACCAACCGAGCACCGGTCTTCTTTTTTTATATATTGGAGATCTAATTCTTTTAAGTTAAAAGATAAGGGATATGGGGTTCAGAAGAAGAACGAAGATTGGTATCTTTTCGAATCTAAACCGGAAAAACATTTTTTCAAAGAGTTTTCTCATTTAGAACCAAAAGAAGAAAAGGAAGAATTTTTCTTAATTCCGAAAGATGTAAAGAATAAAACTGGTTTACATACATGGCAAGTTGAGTCGGTTGGTAAAATATGTGCGGCTATAGAAAAGTGGGGATGTGCAATAGATGGGTCTGACTTAGGTATTGGTAAAACTTACGCAGCATGTGGCGCAGTTAGAGAATTGGATATGGATATATTAGTCGTGTGTCCAAAAGCGGTTATGGAATCGTGGAGACGGGTAATAAAAAATCATTTTAATATGAATTCTAGGTTGGTTGGAGTAATTAACTATGAGAGTCTCCGATTAGGGAAATCCGAATCTAATATAGCTTCATTTATCAGAAATAAGAAAACGCACGTTAATGAGTTTATATGGAAAATACCCAAAAATACTCTTATAGTGTGGGATGAGAGTCAGAAGTTAAAAGGAGCCAAAACCAAAAACAGTGAAACTTGTTTACTCGCGTTAAAACAGGGATATAAAATGTTGTTTTGTAGCGCTACTAATGCTACTAATCCCCTTGAACTTAGAACAGTGGGAATGTCTTTACGTTTGTTTGATAACAACAAGCAGTATTATCAGTGGTTATATAGACACGGTGTTAGTAAAGGGAGATTCGGACTTGAGTTTAATGGAAATAAAGAAGTATTAACAAAATTACACAGAGATATATTTGTTGATAGAGGCGTTAGATTGACGAGAGACACCATTCAGAACTTTCCTGAGAGTCAAATTACCGCTGAATGTTATGATATGGAAGAAGAGAGTCGTAATAAGATTAACGGTATATATTTGGAGATGGAAGCTGAATTGAAGAAACTTAATAAGAAGATTAAAAAAGAAAGTAAGGATAGTATTTCACAATTAACTGCTATACTCAGAGCACGTCAGAAAATTGAGTTGGAAAAGGTGCCTCTTTTCATAGAAATGATTGAAGATGGTATAGAAAATGGAATGAGTGTAGTAGTGTTCCTAAACTTCACAGAAACACTTAATGCCATTTCTAAACGATTGAATACAAAGTGTATAGTAAATGGGATAGTAAAGGATGTAGATCGACAGAGAAACATAGATGATTTCCAATCGGATAAAGAACGGGTGATATTAGTTAATATCGCAGCCGGAGGTGCGGGCTTAAGTCTCCACGATTTACATGGAAAATATCCAAGACTATCCTTAATCTCACCATCATATTCAGCGGTTCAAATGCGACAGGCTACTGGAAGAGTATGGCGTGACGGTGCAAAGAGTAAGAGCGTTCAGAAAATTGTATTCGTTTCCAATACGGTAGAGGAAAAGGTTTGTGAATCTGTAAATAGAAAATTGGATAATTTGGATTTATTAAATGACGGAGATATGTCGGATTGTAAAACTGAGGAATTATAATAATATGGGATTAAAAACGATATCGGTTAGAAGTGCCAATTGGGAAATGGATATACAGATCGACGATGATATATTTGACGATGTTTATGTAGAAGCGTGTACGAGAATATTAGAAAAGAACATACGAGTTGGAAATCTAACCGTGTCACCATTTATGGAGGCCGTTATTAAAAATAGAAAGAAGATATTTGTATTCAACACCTACAAAATATTAAGTAACGCCGGATATCATAAATTTGCTGAAAATTTGAGGTTTAATTTTAAGAAACAGACATCTATAGATTTAAAGTATGAACCGATAAAGGGATAATCGTATGCAATCCGAAAATCAAGACGCATTACTTAAAGGGTTATTAGAACAAGTTTCAAAGTTATCTGAAAAGGTTGCTGATCTGGAATCTTTGAAGAAGGATATACCTACATCAGAGGATCTCTATAAAGAAATAAAGATAACAAAATATGGGAATTTCACAGTAAAACCTTTTAAGTTAAAACGAAAACGTGGATTGGGAGCAATTCCTCTTCTGGAGAGTGAAATACGAGAGGCTCAATCAAAAGCAAAGAGTGGGTCACATGCTGCGAAATTATTGAATGTAGGGTATCAGACTTATAAAAAATACGCAAAGATGTATGGGATACATGAGGTATTAGCTAATAAACAAGGGAAGGGTGTTCCTAAACCAAAGAATCCAAATACAGGAAAGTATCCTTTAACTGAAATATTGGATGGTAAGTTTCCGGAATATGCACTTTGGAAATTGAAGGATAGACTTATACGAGCTGGATTAAAGCCGGCTGCATGTGAACAATGTGGATACTGTGAGAGACGTATAACGGATAACAAAATACCGTTATTGTTAGTGTTTGAGGATAACAACGAAAAGAACCATAGAATCGAGAACATAAAGGTATTTTGTTACAATTGTTCGTTCACAGCTGGTAGGATTTGGGTCAAGATAAAGGATAGAAAACGTTGGTTGAATGATCCTGATAGATTGCAGGGATCTCAATACGACACTGAACAAAGATATTAATTATTATATATTATTCTGATATATTTATTAGCCAATGGATAAAGGCGTCAATCATATTTTAAACGTGACTGGTATTCTTAAAAATTTCAGCATAGCAAAAAAAATAACGGCGACGGAACTTAAAGAAATTAAAAAAAGAGTATCCGAAGATTCTACCAATAGTTATGATTACGAATCATCTTTAAAACAAGAAATACTAAGATATACGGACAATTATATAAAGAAAAATAAAATTCCAGGATTAATAATAAATAAGAAATCTGGCCTTAAAAATTTCAAAATTAAAAATCCAAAATACGCACGACTGTATAAAGAAGCATCTTTGTTTGCTAGGAGTTTAAAGCTGGATAAGAAGTTGAGCAAGAAGGAATTGATATTCTTTATTATATCTGTAATTGGTTATTTGGAATTGAATCAATCTGATTTTGAAAATTTTAATAAAGAGTTAAATTATAATCCTGATTTTGAAGAAAATGATAACGGCGACGACGAGGGTGGTTACGATGATGACGATGACGATGACGACGACGACGATGAAGGTTTCGGCACCGAATACAGTTGAATGTCAACAACCATAGGCTAAAGTCGAAGGGGTTCCCTTCCTACAAAAAAGATGAAAAAAGTTATAATAACAGGAATAAGTGGTCAAGTGGGTTCTTATATGTCCGAATATTGTTTAAATTTGGGATATAAAGTTTGGGGTGTAGTAAGACGGACATCCAGACTTAATACTGAGAATTTTAAACATTTGATTGAAAATGAGAACTTATGTATATTGTATGCTGATTTAACCGATGGTGGTTCTATTGAAGAGGTAGTTAAGACTGTCCTACCAGATTATTTTATTAATTTAGCTGCACAGAGTTTCGTTGGTGTTAGTTGGAAAATTCCAGAAGAAACATTTAATGTTGATGCCATGGGAGTAATACGGTGTTTGGAATCCATAAGAAAGACAGTTCCCAATTGTAGATTTTATAATGCTGGGAGTTCGGAACAGTTTGGAAATGTGGATTACAGTCCTCAAGATGAAACCCACCCATTTAAACCTAGAAGTCCATATGGGGCAGCTAAATGTGCGGCACATCATATTATTAAAGTTTACAGAGAGTCATATGGTTTATATGCAGTTCAGGGATTGTTGTTCAATCATGAGAGTGAACGCAGAGGTGAGGAATTCGTGACGAGGAAGATAACCAAAGGAATATCTAGAATAGTTGGTGAAATAAAGAATGGAAAGTCAGTTAAACCAATCGAACTTGGTAATGTGGATTCTAAACGTGATTGGTCACATGCGGAGGATTTCGTTGACGGAATCTGGAAAATGTTAAATCAACCTACTCCAAAAGATTATGTTTTGTCAAGTGGGGAAACACATTCCATCCGAGAATTCGTGAAATTAGCCTTTAAATCTGCTGGATATTTAGGAAATTGGGATTTTATCAATGGAACATCGCCGGAACATGAAACTTTTATAATAAAAACAGGTAATGAGTTGGTGGAAGCAGTTAAAATAAATAAAGAATTTTATAGACCAGCGGAAGTAGACATATTACTTGGAAACAGTGAGTTGATAAGAAGAGAATTGGGGTGGAAACCTAATATAAATTTTGAGTCTTTAGTCAGTAGAATGGTGGAAAATGATTTAAGAAATGTGATGTAAAGTATATTTCTGTTATATTTATAATGGTATATGCCATTAAAAGTCAAAATTAGCGATTTTTCCCCCGTTCCGGATTTATATCCGGAAGATTTAATTCCAATAATACGTGACGACGTTGGTAGTAAGAAAAATAAAAACGTCACAGTTGCTGATTTGGAGGGACATATTCTTGGATTAGAAGATGGGTCAGGAATCCACGTATCAGGATCATCTTCTATAACCGGTAGTTTAATCCTCACCGGAAATCTAGAAATTCAAGGAGCAATAGTAAATACATTAATAATATCTTCTAGTAGAGTTGATATAGATGATAATAGAATTCTATTAAATGCATTTGCTCCATATGAAAGATATACTGGTATAGACGTATATGATTCTGGAAGCGGAGGTATAACTGCTTCGTTTTTATGGGATAGTGTGACGGATGAATGGGGTTTAACAAACCTAAATGCGACTGGATATATTAGCGCAAGCATATTAACTTCTGATATATTATCTAATGGATTAAGTGTTAGTTCTAATGGAATTTACTCCCATGCTGAAGGATATAAAACCCGCGCGAGCGGCTCATATTCCCACGCTGAAGGAGGTTACACAACTGCCAGTGGATATATGTCTCATGCTGAGGGATCAAGTTCATTGGCATCCGGATTTGCTTCCCATGCTGAGGGACGATATTGCACATCCTCAGGAGCGTCTTCTCATGCCGAAGGATCAAGTTCATTGGCATTTGGAACAGGTTCACATGCTGAAGGATTTAATACAACTGCTAGCGGAAGATATTCCCATGCTGAAGGATATCGTACAACTGCAAGTGGACTATATTCCCATTCTGAAGGATCACAGAACGCCGCTAGTGGAGAAACTTCCCATGCTGAAGGATCAAGTTCAAGAGCCATCGCAATCGGTTCCCATGCTGAAGGGTTTTACTCACAAACAGATGGAACTTACTCCCACGCTGAAGGATATTATACAGTTGCAGATGGAGACTATTCTCATGCTGAAGGATTTTTAACAGTAGCAAATGGATACTCTTCTCATGCTGAAGGATACGTTACAGATGCCAGGGGAGATTTCTCGCACGCTGAAGGATTCGCCACAACTGCAAGTGGAATATATTCCCATGCTGAAGGATCAAGTTCCTTGGCGTCCGGTTCATTTTCCCATGCTGAAGGATTATCAACAATATCCCGTGGCACGGGTTCCCATGCGGAAGGTCGTGAGACACTCGCTAGTGGATCATATTCCCACGCTGAAGGAAATCGTACAACTGCAAGTGGACTATATTCCCATGCTGAAGGATCAAGTTCCTTGGCATCGGACATAGCTTCCCACGCGGAAGGATTTAATACAACTGCTAGCGTAAATTACTCACATGCTGAAGGAAGTGGATCTATAACAGGTTGGGATTACACCGGTGCGCCCGAATCCGGTTTCGCACACGCATCTCACGCCGAAGGTATTTTAACTAGAACTTATGGAATAGGTTCCCACGCAGAAGGGTCAAACACTTATGCTATTGGAATAGCTTCCCATACTGAAGGATTCGCCACAACTGCAAGTGGAAACTATTCCCATGCTGAAGGAAGTGGATCGATAGCTGGTTTTACTATTGAATTTGAGACCGTCGGCACTAATGGAGTTGCATCTCACGCCGAGGGTGTTTTAACTGTGACCAGAGAAATCGGGTCACACTCCGAAGGAATGCGATCATATGCTAGCGGAAGTTATTCCCATGCTGAAGGACAAGAGACCACATCCAGCGGACGAGGTTCCCACGCTGAAGGATCAAGTTCATTGGCAGCTGGAATAGCTTCCCATGCTGAAGGTCGTGAGACACTCGCTAGTGGACAATATTCCCATGCTGAAGGATTTCAAACAACAGCTAGTGCAAATTATTCCCATGCTGAAGGAAATCGGACCACCGCTAGTGGACAATATTCTCATGCTGAAGGGTTTGCCGGCCTCGCGTCAGGTTATAGTTCTCACGCTGAGGGAGTTGAAACCATAGCAGTAGGTACATATTCCCACGCTGAAGGGTCGTATACACTAGCTAATGGAAATGGCGCTCATGCTGAGGGAAATCATACCACAGCTAACGCAGCGGGGTCCCACGCTGAAGGGTCGTATACACTAGCATCCGCATTGGATTCCCACGCTGAAGGTAGATACACAACTGCTAGTGGGTATTATTCACATGCTGAGGGTGAGGGAACTATTGCGAGTGGATCTTACTCCCACGCGGAAGGTTTGTCGACAATAGCTAGTGGATCTGCTTCTCATTCCGAAGGACAAGAGACACGTGCTATTGGAATTGGTGCTCATGCTGAAGGAACTGCATCTTTTGCAAGCGCATCCTACTCTCACGCTGAAGGTATGTTCACCACCGCAAGCGGTGAGGGACAGCATGTCTCCGGTAAGTTTAACGTCACCAGTTCAAACACCAATGATCTCTTCATCATAGGAAATGGAACATCAGCAGCAAGATCGAACATATTGGTGGTGAACACGAGCAGTGTCATTGTAAGCGGAAATATTAGCTCAAGCGGATTCTTCGCATTGAATATCACCTCAAGCAACATCTCAGCAAGTGGAAATGTGAGTGCGAGCACGGTTGCAGCAGCCACATCGATGACAAGCCCAAGTGGCAACTTCACCAACCTCACGGCGAGTAATATCACGGCTTCTGGATTTG
>ENA-OSIY01000179-OSIY01000179.1-marine-metagenome-genome-assembly--contig:-NODE-179-length-37002-cov-5.775355_pt1 | contig 37002 bp, 60 predicted proteins | sample MGYA00237884_ERZ534233 | MGnify/ENA primary metagenome ERZ534233 (study PRJEB26412, sample SAMN06343840) | marine metagenome | isolation source: estuarine water | place: USA: Columbia River Estuary... | reverse complement strand
ATCGCATCAGGTAACATTGTAAAAAATGCCCAAGATCAAGGCATTTTCGTAGTGCTGATTGACAGTGAAAACGCATTAGACGAGTCTTGGCTACATGCGTTGGGTGTCAGCACCGAACCAGAAAAACTACTAAAGCTAAACGTAGCAATGATTGACGATGTGGCTAAAATCATTTCGGACTTCATGAAAGATTATAAAGCTGAATACGCAGACAAGCCAGACGCAGATCGTCCAAAGGTATTGTTTGTTATTGACTCTCTTGGTATGCTTCTTACCCCAACTGACGTTGATCAGTTCAATAAGGGCGATATGAAGGGCGACATGGGTCGTAAGCCAAAAGCATTGGCAGCATTGGTCCGAAACTCAGTGAACATGTTTGGTGAATATAACATCGGTATGATTGCAACAAACCACACCTATGCCTCACAAGATATGTTTGATCCAGACGACAAAATCTCTGGCGGTCAAGGTTTCATCTACGCATCTTCTATCGTTATTGCTATGCGCAAGCTAAAGCTAAAAGAAGACGAAGATGGCAACAAGATTTCTGAGGTTCGTGGCATTCGTTCATCATGTAAGGTCATGAAAACCCGATATGCAAAACCATTTGAAGGCGTCCAAGTGAAGATTCCTTACGATACTGGAATGTCACCATACTCTGGACTGTTGGATTTCTTTGAAGCAAAAGGTCTTCTAAAGAAAGTTGGTAACAAACTTGCATATACTTCTCCAACAACTGGATTGGTTATTTCAGAGTTCAGAAAGAACTGGTCAGACGAGAAGCTTGACGTAATCATGCAAGAATGGAACGGCAAGAACCTTGATGCAGAAGAATATGAACTTCAACCAAATGAAGATACCGATCAAGATCAATCTTCCAATGATACTGACAATACCGAAGAGTAAGGAGCAATAACATGACATCTATTGGACCAACTGCGGTTGCTGATATTTGGGCAACACTATCACCTTACATGCCAGCTAAAGAACGCCTATCCGCTGCGGAAGCCCTAATTCGTCTTTGTGATGAATTAGGCTTTACAGAGGAAGACTTCTATGATATGATAGATGATAATAAAGTTTTGGAAACTGCACATTCCCGTTATTTCGCGGATGTTGAAGAAGATGAGGATGATTGGGACGAATGAGTTGGTTCAATGAAGTGGTTAAAGACTGGTCAAAAATACCAGACTGTTTGGAACACTTTGAAAAAGAACTACTTGACGCCCGAAAAGAAGTAAAAATCTTTGGCAACGTAGAGAAAAACGCAACCCAACTTCCAGCATATGTGGAACTTAGGTTTGCGCAACTACAAGAACTAGAAGCAATCCTTGAACATATAAATATCCAACTAAGAAAGAAGCGTAGCGAATTTTTTAGAAAGTATTTAGAGAACTACAACAAAGTATTGAGTAGCAGAGATGCCGAAAAATATGCTGATGGTGAAGACGAAGTGGTAGCCATCAGCGAAGTAGTTAATCAGATTGCATACGTTCGTAACCAATACATGGGCATCACTAAATCGTTTGAAATCAAGCATTATCAAATCACCAATATTATAAAATTACGAGTAGCAGGAATGGAAGATGCCGAAATAAACAATAGATATTAAAACTCCAAATTGGAGCCTAAATATCTTACTGTTTTCGGAGAATAAGGAACATGATGACCAATATACAAATAACAAAAAGAGATGGGCGCAAAGAGCCGATGGACTTGGAGAAGATGCACCGAGTCGTATTTGCTGCTTGCGAAGGAATAAATGGAGTATCTCCTAGCGAAGTAGAGATAAAGTCCCATATTCAATTCTACAATGGAATCGCTAGTTCCGAAATTCAAGAAACACTAATCAAATCCGCCGCAGACTTGATTACAGAAGAAACTCCAAACTATCAATGGGTTGCGGGAAATCTGATAAACTATCACATTCGCAAAGAAGTCTACGGCGACTTTACCCCTTGGCATATCCTTGACATTGTAAAGAAAAACATAGAGCGTGGATTGTATGATCCTGCTCTTATATCTTCATATAGTGAAGAAGAATGGGAAAAGATCAACGGGTTCATCAAGCATGAGCGCGACTTTGCTATTTCTTACGTTGGCATGGAACAGTTCAGAGGAAAATACCTAGTTCAAAACCGTGTCACTAAGCAACTGTTTGAAACCCCACAGGTAGCATATGTTCTTATTGCGGCTACATTGTTTGGTGCCTATAAGCCAGAAGAACGTCTCAAGTGGGTCAAGGACTACTACGACTCCATTAGCATGTTTGAAATCTCATTGCCAACACCGATCATGGCAGGGGTTAGAACTCCACAACGTCAGTTCAGTTCATGCGTTGTTATTGAAACGGCTGACTCTTTGGATTCCATCAATGCTACTGCTAGTGCGGTGGTAAAATACGTTTCACAAAAGGCAGGAATTGGCATTGGTGCTGGTAGTATTCGTGCAATCAACTCACCAATCCGTAATGGCGATGCGTCACATACTGGCGTAATTCCATTCTACAAGCATTTCCAATCTGCCGTGAAGTCATGTAGTCAAGGTGGAGTTCGTGGCGGTGCTGCAACATTGCATTATCCGCTATGGCATCTTGAAGTTGAAGACCTATTGGTTCTAAAAAACAACAAGGGAACCGAAGAAAATCGTGTTCGCCACTTGGACTATAGCGTCCAGTTCAACAAGTTGATGTATGAACGTCTATTATCTGGCGGAAACATTACTCTGTTTTCTCCTAGCGATGTTCCAGGGTTGTATGAATCTTTCTTCGTGGATCAGGATAAGTTCAAGGAACTATATGAAAAGGCAGAAAAGTCTACAAAGATTCGTAAGAAGGTAGTTCCTGCTATTGATCTATTCTCATCATTTATGAATGAGCGCAAGAACACTGGTCGTATCTATCTACAGAACGTAGATCATGCAAACTCACATAGTTCATTCATTGCGGCACTTGCTGCTATTCGTCAGAGTAATCTTTGCCAAGAAATCAATTTGCCAACGAAGCCATTGATGGACTTAAATGATCCAGAGGGAGAAATCTCGCTGTGCACTCTATCTGCTATCAACTGGGGAATTATCAAAACTCTTGCAGACTTTGAACGTATTTGCAGACTTGCAGTTCGTGGCATTGATGCATTGCTATCATATCAAAACTATCCAGTTTTGGCAGCACAACTGTCCACAATGAAGCGCCGTCCAATCGGTGTTGGCATCATCAACTTTGCATATTGGATGGCAAAGAATGACATGACATATACTAAGCCAAACCTTGAAATGATTGACGAGTGGACAGAAGCATGGTCATACTATTTGATCAAGGCATCGGTTGAACTTGCAAAAGAACTTGGTCCTTGCTCTGGAAATAACGAGACAAAGTATGGATTGGGTATCGTTCCTATGGATACTCGTAAAATTGAAGTAGATGAGTTGGTTCCGTATCAAGAGCGTATGGATTGGGATTCACTGCGTTCTGATCTAAAGGAATTTGGTATCAGAAACTCAACTCTAATGGCACTCATGCCAGCGGAAACTTCTGCACAGATTTCAAATTCTACAAATGGCATTGAGCCACCACGATCATTGGTTTCTGTAAAGCAGTCAAAGCACGGTGTTCTAAAGCAAGTGGTTCCTGGCATTCATAAACTGAAAAACAAATATGAACTGCTGTGGGATCAACCTTCGCCAGAAGGATACTTGAAGATTTGTGCGGTATTGCAAAAATACATTGATCAGGGTATAAGTGTAAACACATCTTACAATCCAGCATTCTTTGAAGATGAGAAAATACCAATGTCAGTAATGCTACAGCACCTACTGATGTTCTACAAATACGGCGGAAAACAACTTTACTACTTCAACACAAACGATGGACAGGGCGAAGTTGATGTAAACAAGTTGAACCAAGAACAAGAATCAGAACTTGCTGCTATTGATGAAGATGAAAATTGCGATAGTTGCGTAATATAAGAAATAAGAGAGAGAGAAAATGTCAGTATTCGATTCTAAAAACAAATCCGACCACACACAGTCACTTGCGTTCATGGACCCAAGTGGCGGCGTGACAATTCAACGATACGATATGCTAAAGTATAAGCAGTTTGATAAGTTGACAGATAAGCAACTTGGGTTCTTTTGGCGTCCAGAAGAAGTGGACGTTACGAAAGATGCAAATGACTTCAAACAGTTGACAGATCACGAAAAGCATATCTTCACATCAAACTTGAAGCGTCAAATTCTACTTGACTCGGTTCAAGGTCGTGCGCCAGTTGAGGCGTTTGGTCCTCTGGTTTCTATTCCAGAGTTGGAATCTTGGATTCAAACATGGACGTTTTCTGAAACCATCCACTCTCGTTCATACACTCATATCATTCGTAATATCTATTCTGACCCCTCAAAGGTATTTGATGAGATGATGGATATTGAAGAAATCATTGAATGTGCTGATGACATTTCTAAAAACTACGATGAACTCATTGAACAAGCGGCATACTACAACCTACTTGGCGCTGGAACACATGTAATCAACGGCAAAGAGTTGGTGATTGATCCATATGAAATCAAGAAACTACTATACAAAACATTGATGAGTGTCAATATTTTGGAAGGTGTTCGTTTTTATGTGTCATTCGCTTGTTCATGGGCATTTGCAGAACTCAAGAAGATGGAAGGCAACGCGAAAATCATCAAGCTGATTGCACGTGACGAAAACCTACATCTTGCATCTACTCAGACATTGTTGCGCATTCTTCCAAAGGATGATCCAGATTACATCAAGATCGCCATTGAAACCGAAGATGAATGTATCAATATGTTCGTGGATGCGGTAGAACAAGAGAAGCAATGGGCACAATACCTATTCAAAGATGGTTCAATGATTGGTCTAAATGCCAAGTTGTTGAATGATTATATTGAATGGATTGCATGTAAGCGTATGCAAGCAGTTGGTCTAAAGTGCCCCTATACTGTTTCTCAATCTAATCCACTACCTTGGACACAAAAATGGATTGCTGGTTCTGACGTTCAAGTCGCCCCACAAGAAGTTGAGTTGTCATCATACACCATTGGTGCTGTAAAGCAAGACGTGGACAAAAACAGTTTTAGTGGCTTCTCCCTATAACTTATAGATAGTCTGATTGCCTGAAATCTGGATTGTGAAAGCAGTCCAGATTTTTTTATAAATACCTCATTAGTGATAACAAAGGATTTCTAATGGGAAAACGAAGCGAATTTGAACGAAATGAGAGAGATTTTTATCCGACTCCAATAAAAGCTATTGAACCCCTAATCACCCACCTACCTGACAACTTTACGTTTGCAGAGCCATGTGCTGGTGATGGTAGATTGGTTCAAAACATATCAAAACTAACAAACAATGGCGGAGTAGCATTATTCGTATGTGATATTGAGCCACAAGAAGATTGGATAATGGTTGGAGACGCCCTAGAGGCAGTCATACCAGAGGCGGTAGACTACATCATAACCAATCCACCTTGGGATAGAAAACTTCTACATCCGATGATTGAAAGATTTGCTGCAATAAAGCCGACATGGTTGTTGTTTGATGCAGATTGGATGCATACGATGCAAAGCATACCTTACATGCCTTGGTGCGCAAAGATCGTGTCAGTTGGGCGTGTAAAGTGGATAGAAGGATCAACATCAGTTGGTAAGGATAATGCCGCATGGTATCTGTTTGATGCCAATCATATAGGTGAAACTGAATTTTGTGGAAGAACATAAGACCCTTCGGGGTCTTTTTTCTTGACATCATACACGAATCAGTATATACATGGATAGTAATCACACAGGATGATGTATATGCCAATCGTTACTTACCTGAACAAAGCAGAACGTGGTGCTATCAATAGCGGCAAAGATGTTACTTACTTTGTCACAAAAGTTTCTGTTTCGCCTCATACTCATCCCATCTACATCAGCCGTTGCATCAAAGAACAAGCAGAAAGCTTGGGTCTTGGTATTGCCGATGGTTACTATGATAGTGCAGTGACTGCATGGAGCGAAGACTTTGACGAAATCATTGAACGTGCCGAAAAACAAGCGGCGCATTATGAGCCGTTGAAATCCAGTTTCCCGATGCAATATCATTCTGCGATTAGCACTATTGCTCGTATGAAGAACGCAAAACATCTTATTCAAGAAGGACTTATTGTAAATGCCGAAATTCTCTGAAATCGTAATCAATCATGCCATTCACTTCATGCGTAGCATTGAGCACGAAATGGGTGAGATTGGAAGAGAAAAAGTGCTTGCTATGTTGGATGCATTTGATCCTGACTTTCGGGACGAGATGGTCATGACCTTGTTCATTCACGGCGACAATATGCCTGTCACTGTGTATTTGAAGAGGAACCCTTCGTATTCTTCGGTTCAAAAAATCAATGCTATCAAAGCAGTTCGTCTGGCAACAGGTTATGGACTCCGAGAAGCAAAGGATGCCGTTGATATTGCGGATGATTTTAATGTTTCTTCTCCGATTGAAGTAACAACATATCACGCCAAGATTGCATTGATTGAGGGACTCAAGGGAACTGGATATGAAATCTAATAACTATTCCTATGTAGATTACTATTTCTACTTGACATTGTGAAAGAATCACTATATACACAATCTGTAACAAGGAGAACTGACAATGACCGATACTGAATTGTTTGCCAAGATTGATATGTTCCGTGAAATCCAAGATCGCGAACAGTTTCGCACGGTATGGAGCATTCATGAAGTTGACGACATTGATTCAAAGGTTCCGTTGAAAAATCAAGTCGGTCGTAAGATGACCTTTGAGTATTTTGATCGCAATTTCACTGATCATAAAGTTGAAACTGTTATTCTTGGCGAAACATGGTTGGACATGTGGCGGGCAGCAGAAGAACTTCTGAAGGCAAGCAACGACTATCACATCTTTATTGAAAACTTTCATATGCAAGATGACGGGTCGTTTGAACTTGTGTGTGGTAGCTAATGTTATCGCATCCTGAATTTCAAGTGAAGCGCCTTGATAGGCGCTTTTCGCATAACAAGATATATGGTTTCACGATTTATCTTGATTTTGAAGAGTTTCCCGATTGGAGAACAATAGAACAAATTCAAAATATGCTGGTAAACACATATGGTGAACCTAACTACTCACGTGAGTCAAAAGAAAAATGCGGATGGAATTGTGGATTTGTAACACCAAAATCCAAACCTCCCCGATACCGTATAACGTTGCGAGACGAAAACATGCTTGCTTACATCATGATGATTTTGTAGTTGACACTATATTAGAATCACGATATACCTTTCATGTAACCAGCGAGGAAAGATGAAATGAAAAAGATCGGATTTATGGTTTGGGCGCGTCTTCAAAGTGGAAGCATGGCAGTCGTGTATCATGAGCGGGCCAGCCTTCGGTTTGCCAAGGGATTGTTTATCATGGAAGGTCCAAGTGGCATTCACACTCTTCACGCAGATGCTACCAACGATGTTCGGTTGGCGGCACATTGGAAAAACTTTGCTTCTCATGAGGCAAACCAATATAAAAAAGTTGAACAAATCGCTTGACAACCTGATCTGAATAGTCTATCTAGAATACGAAGACAGAAAACAAAACCCTCAGTATGGAGAATGTAATGACCCTTGTTCGTAACGCCAAAGGCCAGTTTGTCAAAAAAGCAGCAGTTGTTGAAGTCGCTCCGCTTGATCTTCCTACCGCTCGTCAACAGTTTCAAGATGAAGTTCTGAAACTTGTTCAATCGTATGCCGCAGAAGTTTACGGTAGCGATGCCAAGAAAGCAGTGCTGAAAGCCTATCGCGCCATCTTCGGTGCTTCGTATGTGGAATCCTACGCATGGGGACGGAGTGTTTCGCTCCCCCTCTAATACCACTTGACAACCAATCTCGAATCGTGTATCACTAACTTGTAAGCAACAGAGAGAGAAATCAAATGGCCTATATGTCGCAAGAAATGAAAAAAGAACTTGCTCCGATGATCAAAGCTGTTCTGAACAAGTATGGCGTCAAGGGAAGCATTTCGGTTGACCATCATACCGCTCTCGTTGTCACTCTGAAAGAAGGCGTCCTTGATTTCATCGGTCAAGCGAATGCTGACAACAAGGTTGTTGCTGAACGGCGTGGGCAACAGTTCTACGAAATCAAAAACAACTACCAAGCCAACCCGTATTACGCTCATGAAAGCGAATGCAAGAAGATCGGTTCGTTCTTCAAAGAACTGGTTGCTGCAATGAACGGTCAAGGTTCCAAAGTTGCCAACCATGACAACTCTGACATTCAATCTGACTACTTTGACGTTGGTTGGTATATCAGCATCAATGTCGGCAAGTGGGACAAGCCCTATGTGTTGGTGAAATAATGATAGTAATCAAGCCCTTGGTTTGGTCAACCTCTAGCGATGGGAATACCATCGCTGCACCAACTCCGACAATGCCAGATCACTACTTGATTATCAAAAAACAAGGAGACAAGTTTTCTATGAACTGGACAAATGGTTCGGTAAACTTAGAAGAAACTGCAAAGTTTTTTGGTCAAAAGTTTCATGATCACAATTTCATGCAACTACAATCGCAATGGCTGGAATGAAAAAATGACTCTTGGTGAACTGAAACAACATATTGACGAACTGATTGAAAGAGGATATAACGAAGATGTTCCGTTGAAGTTTGCGGATTGCTTCTCGAATCGCTTCATTGAAGCAGATATTGAGTTTTCTCAAATCTTCGTGGATGAAAAAAACAAACTGTCTAGTGCTGGCGAAAAAGCACTGACTTGCTTCTGGATCAAAGGATAAAGAAATGAAAGCTACCCTTCTTCTGACTGGCTTGCCTCCAAAAGCCTTTCTTCTTCTTGCTATCGTTTCGCTCTCTGCGTGTTCGTCTATGCTATCTCCTGCGCAGATTGAAGCCAAAAATGAACAGGATCGTATCAATAACGAGCGTTACTTGCAATCGCTCTATGATCCTGAATACATCGCAGACTGTGAATACTATAAGATGGAGTGCAAATAATGACTACCAGCCGTATCGCAAAAGTTCAAGAAGACGGATCAGTGAAATCAATCTATTGCCACTGGGATGGAAACCCATCATACAATGGCGCTATTTTGTTTGATAATTATCAAGACCCTGACAAGATTGACGCCCTTTTGAATCTTGGAGACATTAGTGTTCTAGGATTTGAAATTGGTGAAAAGCATGACTTTGATAATCCTCCGAAAGGGGTGGTCAACTCTTATGGTCGTGATCGTGGCGAAACTGATATTGAAGCAATGGTAGATGAAAGCCTTGATGAGTTTCTGAACAACATTCAAGAGTATAATGAACATTATACCTATCTGTATGACGAAACTGGCGAATGGGTATTCTTGGTTGACAACTCCAAGTTTATTTCTCTTGAAGAAGCAATCGCAAAAGATGTGGATTAAACTTGACATTTCAACTTTTGGTTGCTATATATAATACAGAATGGAGAAAAACATGGATATGAACACTGCAATAAAGATTCTTGGAATCAATCGCACTCGTGATAATGATCTACGGCCTATGGTAAAAGCACTTGAGTTATTCTCTGTGCTGAATACCCCCGAAGAAGTTGAACGTCTTGAAGCCGCCAAGTATGTCCTTCGTCGTTGGAAGACATATCAAGCAGAATGTAACATTCGTCGTGACATGCGGAGTGTTGCATAATGATCAAGATGCCACATCCACCACTTGAAGAATGCCTAAAAAAGAAATGGCCAGTCTTTGTTGTTTATCGTGAAGAAGACAAAGAAGTCGTGGCATATTGGCCCTTTGGTGAATCTTTCGCAAAAGAGTCTGCTTCTGCACGAAACAATAAAGAAGGTCCACTATCCTATAACTATGCCTCTTGGGAACGGTATTTGTATGTGCTTGAACGGCACGAGCGTCATTTAGAAAAGTTAGAAGAAATCTCTCGCCGTATGTAATGTAAATAACATTTGAATATGGCCCTCATTCTTTGGGGGTCATAATCATATTTGACATTCAATAAAAAACGTGGCATACTATTTTTGATGTCATTATTATAGGAATCACCATGAATATCTTCCGTCTAGACAATGATCCAGTTCTTGCTGCACAATACCAGTGTGATAAACATGTGGTCAAAATGATCGTAGAGAGCGCACAGATGCTTTCTACTGTGCATCGTATGCTTGACGGTGTTCGTGGCACCAAGCCCGATGGCAAGCCCGCCAATCAATGGCATTTCGTAGCAGATGATCGTGAAGATGCGTTGTATCGTTGCTGCCACATGAACCACCCATCCACTGTATGGACACGAGAGTCCAAAGCCAACTATGAATGGCACTATGCTCACTTCATCGCGTTGTGCGATGAATACACTTACCGTTATGGCAAAGTTCACAAAACTGACGGGTTGCTGCGCAAAGTGCTAAATACTCCACCAGTAAATATCCCCGATGTATTGGAAACTCCATTCAAGTTGGCAATGAACTCCAACCCAGAATGCCAGTTTCCCGATGATCCTGTAAAATCATATCGCCTGTTTTATCAGACGAAGCAAGATCGTTTCAAAATGGTATGGACTGGCCGAGAAATTCCAGAATGGTTTGAGGTAAAATAAAATGAACAAAATCATGTTGCCTGTTGTTATTGAACAGATGATAGAAAAACTTACAGATAGCAAGGTGCATCCAGAGATGCGCCAGCATTACGCTAACACTATCAAAAATATAATTGATGCGTCTACTTCTGCGTTGCATAAGTGGGAAGCAGATTATGCGTTGAAGAGAAAAGTAAAGTAATATTGGAGAAAAAATGAAATATCTTGTATCAACCGCAGAGCGTTGGGGCTTCTGGGAAACATATAGTCTTACCAAAAATGATGTTGTTATTGATTTAGAATTTTCATGCAAAACAGGATCGGTCATCGTGGATGCCGATCAAGGTCACGACTTTGGTGACGAGTTTCAATCTGATGATTATACGTCCATGGAGATTGAAGAAACTGGCGATGAAGAGTTAGTTGAATGGGATATTTTCGGCCTATCAGATGAGGACGAAGCGGAACTACGTGAAGAACTTGATGGCGGATATGATTCCGACAGCGAAGAATATTACGACTTCCGTGAATATTTGGAGTTCATCGGTTGGGAATTCCAAAATCACACAGTTCATATTCCTGTGTTCACGGTAGAAGAATATACTGAGTAACTACTTGCAATTAGAGTTGTTGTATGATACAGTGTATCATAATCATATAATCATATTCCCCCATACTTGTAGCATCTGGCTACTTGATTCGTAACTCTACTCAACAGTTGAACAATGTTTTTCTGTTGGGCGTTGCACAGTCTCTGTATCAAACTTATAACCTGATGTCAAGATGTTTTTCTTGATAATCGCAAATTTATTCATGTAAGGATTCCAATGTCAAAATATCAATCGTTAGTCCCTCTGATTCGTCAGCGTCTACAGTTGCACCATGAACTATATTCTTGCCAATGTAAAGCAGAATTATGGGAAGAAACATCTGCGTGGGCACTGAGAGAAGCAGGGTTCGGAAGTGATTGGGAACCAGACTTCAACCATGTAGTCGGTATTGACCAGACTACGAATGAAGGTGTCGGAATTAGTAACAAAGGCGGATCAATGAATCCAAGTCTGACTTTCATGCAGATTAGTGGATCACGCCTAACGAAGCACAAAACAATACAAGAGAAACTTGACTTTCTTTCTAACAAAACAGAAGACATCGTGTTCTGTTTGGCGACTAACAAGAAAGAATGGCAATCTGGATTGATCAGATACTATTTCATCGTAGTTGATGCCAAAAAGCTAGACTATCATAATCAAGTATGGGAACCGACCTTTCCAAAGAATGGCGGAGACAATCCTACTGGATACAAGTGTCAAGCAGAGAATTATAGTGCCAAGATCACTAAGTCAATGTCAGATCAGATTTGGACCGACATTTCTGCTACGATGTTTGAGGAAATCCATCAAATAGACATTGATCTGGAAGTTGCCAATGGACAATGAAATCTCAACCTTACTTCATGATAACTGTTTGAACGTTCTAAGTTCAATTCCAGATGCATCTGTAGACATGGTTCTATGTGATTTACCTTACGGAACCACTGCTTGCGCATGGGATTTCGTGATCCCAATGGATGCATTGTGGGCGCAATATTACCGCATATGTAAGAAGAATGCCGCGATGGTATTCACCGCATCACAGCCTTTCACCACCACGTTGATTGCATCAAACTTGAAAGACTTTCGGTATGAGTGGATTTGGGAGAAGCCACAAGGCACCAACCCAATGAACTCAAAGATCATGCCATTGAAGTCACACGAGAACGTTACAGTGTTCTATCGTGAGAAACCGACCTACAACCCACAAATGTGGTATAGCACTCCATACGGCGGCTTTAAGAGCGATACGTCAACGATTGGCGAGGTGTATGGGTCTGCTAAGTCTCAGCATCGTGACAACCCTGATGGGTCACGTTACCCAAAAACCGTTCAGAAGTTCAAGCAAGAGAAGGGTTTCCATCCTACTCAAAAGCCAGTAGAGATGATGGAATACTTCATCAAAACTTACACTGATGCAGGGCAAGTGGTGTTGGATAACACCATGGGGTCTGGCACTACAGGTGTTGCTGCTATTCGTCTTGGGCGTAAGTTCATTGGCATGGAGCAAGAAGAAAAGTATTTCTTGATCGCCAAGAAACGAATTGATGAGGCGATTGAAGAAACAAAGTTTTTTAACTATGAGTAATTAAGGAGAAAATTATGAAATCTGCAATAGAACGGCTTAAAGAACTCTCTAATTCCCGCACGAACCCTTCTCCTCTTCTTGAAAATAGTAGGAATTTAAGAAAATCGTTGACCGAATTGAAAGAATGGTTAAATTTTATTCCATCTGATACCGAAGAATATGAGTATGCGTTGCATTTAATTGATGCATTGGAACAGAAATCAGAGAACCACCGGAAACATATGATGGATGTTCTCAAAAAGAGCGTCAAGAAAACTTGAAACATATTTCAGGTCGGACGATTTTGTTGTTGACTTGTAAGACAAATTGAATTAGTATAGATCAATTCATAATCGTGTTATGTCGTGTTATGCAATTTCAATTGTAACTTAAAAAACGGTGGGAGCCGAAGAACGATGAATAGACAAACTGAACGAATGGTTAAATCTGATATGTGCAACCAACTTAAGAAAAACAAGTCACTCAACCGAGTAAGTTCGCGTAGTTGGTATGCAGAAGACCTAACCCGCTGTTTGCATACGTCATTGCGTCATTATGCTGATGTAAAAGACGTTTGTGATAATGATCACGATGCTAAGGTATATGGTGTATATCTTCGTTATGAAATGGGGCAATCTAAGCGTGTTAAGATTGGCAAGGGTGTGATATATTTTTATAATGGTCGTTCAATTTGCACTCGTGATCACTTGAGTGCTACTGAAAATCCACTTGAAACAGAAGTGTTTATTCCGTGTGTTGACGAGGCTTCTGCTCTTACACTAGAAGATGCGCTACACCGTCACTTTGGTAAACTTGAAGGTGTGCATCTTTCGATTGTAGCAGCATATGATATTGCCTATGCACGTTGGTTGAAACCAACAGTAAACAGCGAAGGCAATTCTGGTGGCACAGAAAACTTTGACTTTGAAGACATTTGGGATCAGCGGGTGGATTATTTTACTGATGCCGTAGAGAAAGTATGTCAACAACGTAATGTTAATGTTGAAAACTTCGCTAAAAAAGCACGTGAAAACAGCCAAGTAAAAGGCAGTGACTTGATTGCAGACTGGCTTTTAAATGGTAATGATTTACCTGATTTCTTCCTATTGATGAAACCACGCTCTGGTAAGAATACTACAATGTTTTTTGGTATTGCAAAGTATGTATCTGCACTCAAAAAGCGTAATGCATTTGATAAGAAACTAATTATTGATTTTCTTAGTCTTTGGCCTAGTGCGTTTGAAGGTGCCAAAAAAGATATAAAACAATACTTTTATATGGAAGATGTAGTAATTGCTGGAATTGATACCAGCGAACCAGGCTGGCGGGATCGTATTGACGAACTTCTCGCAGATGATAGCGTCGATGTGGTATTCCGCTTTGCTAGTATGCAGAGTATTGATATGAAAATTGCAGAAGCATACAACAATGATGAAAATCGTGAAGGTGCCGATATTGCATATGAAAGTGACAAGTGTGATTACTTTAAAAAAAATCCAGCCGATCTATGCGTAAATGACGAATGTGATCACGGTATGCGAACACCACGAAGCATAGAGGTATTACAATTGTTCGGATATACTCGGCGCATCTGGATGAGCGGAACAGATTTGTATGCATTGCGTCAGGAAAACATTCGTCCTGGTAATCATTTCTTGTATGATATTTTTAATGAAATTGAAGACGTTAAATCAGGTAATATCGTTATGCCACGTATGCGTAAGCATTCATTGGTAGCAAATGAACTCCCTCTTAATGATCTTGATCCTGACATTATGGATGAAAAGGAAATTACTCGCAAATTGACCAATGTGCTTGCTACTAATATGCAAGGAGACAAGAGTAAGTGGAAGTATAATGCAACTCTGGACCGCTTTGTAGATCGAAACGCAAAAGTTGTAAAGTTTGAACATTTTGGAGAACTTCAACGGCTATGGGACATGATATACTATTGGGAAAACATCAACGGGCATAAAGCGCCAAATGATCATCAGCACATCTTTTGTTGTATGCCAACAGTTGCAAGTTGCCTTGCTATTTATAATCACATCAAGGAAGGAACACTTAAATGCAAGCATGAACCGCTTACTGCGAATACATTTGCTAGTGCAAACAGGATTGAGCAGCAAGTCAATGACAGAATGGGAGTAACTAATGCAAACCCCCAAGGCACTGGGCAAACTATATTCCTTACAGTAGGACGCATGTTGCGTGGTGCAAAAGCACCGTGGAGTGCAGTGGTCCGCTTTGATGCATATAGTGATTTCAAAGTAGGACATCAACTTGAACTGCGCGGCCAAAACACCAATGAAGATTGGTTTGATGTTTATGATGCTAATATGTTCCGTTCAAGTGTGATGCAATATGATTTGATTCGCAGCCGCACAAAAAATGGTGCAAAAATTGATAGCGTGGGTAAAAAACTACACAGCCTTATTCCAATGTATCGTAAGGGCGAATTTGAAACACGGATGGTCACTTGGGACGATGTGCAGAGTGATTATATTTCGGGTAATGTCATCGAGGGCATGAAACGCCGTAATCTGATTGATAGCGTTGGTGTTGTAAATGCACAAGACATGTTGACTGGTGTAAATGGAGCAAAAACGGAGCTTTCTACCGAAAAAGATAAACGAGAAGGCAAAGAAGGTTCCCGACCCTTTAATCCCGGAACTCCGAAAACTCCTAATAAAGAAACAGATGCACTTGAGCAACTAATCAAAAAAGGAATGACTGTTGCTAGTATGGTTCCTTTGCTAATGGAAATTACAGATTATCAATACACTGACATTGAAGAACTCATTGATAATACACCAGATGACGTGTTCAATGCTTGGCTTATTGAAAAGTGCGGAGTGGAAAAAATTGCATGATAATCAATATGTCTTGCTGTAATATATTAAAGTAGGTTAACAAAATTAGTAGGAACTAGAATGTCTATAGCGAAAGAATTAGTTAAAGGATTGTTCGTAAAAGAAGCAATCAACGAACAACTGGTAATAGTATCTAAAAAAGCAAAAAGTGGCAACATTGATTATCAAGATTTTAATGTAAGTTCTAATGGTGATTATTCAACCCCAAAAACGCTTACAAATGAAATGGTATCTTACATGAGTGTTAACAATGGAAATAATTACATTGATGTTAGTGTGGGCGCAGATGCTAACTTTGTTTGTTCAGTTTTAGAATGTAACAAGAATATAAATATTTGGATTGCAGATGTGTCAATTATTAATTTAATATTGGCAAGAAAGAAAATTAAAGACTTGTTTGGTTATGATATTCCAGATAATCAAATTATTTGGTATAATACAATAGAAAAATACAAAGAAGGACTTGGCGATATGAAGTTTGATGTTATTACGGGCAACCCTCCTTTCCAGGATTCAAGTAAAACAGAAAAAGGTGGAACAACGCTTTGGAGTGTAATAACAAATCATTGTATTGAAAATCTATTAAAAGATGGAGGTATTATGTCATTTGTTACTCCTAATGCGTGGATGTCTTTTGGAAAATCAGGCAAAATTATGAAGAACTATCAATTGCATACAGTTGATACTGATGTTGCTAAGTTTTTCCCTAGTGTAGGTTCTACATTTACCGCATGGACACTTGAAAAAACACCAGTATACAAAGAAACAAGTTTTCCCGCTGACAACTTGTATATTGATCTAAGAGAAGTGGACTCTCTTCCTGTTGGAAGACCGTTGAGCGGACTACGCATTATTAATAAGGTTAAGTCTTGGGATGGAGATTGGCTAGAGCCTAAATTAGAACAAAATTCTAGTTTAAAAGGTGGTTGGAGTTCTAGAAAAAATACATTCCTAAATATAGATGCATCTATCGAAAAAACTTCCAAACATAAATATGAAGTCTTTCATACTAATAGTATGTCATATTATGTTAAAGATGAGCCTTCGGATTATTATAAAACTAAAATAATTATAAGTGTTTCAAGCCCCTACCCAAAAGTATATACTGATCCCATGGGGTGTGCATTTGGTGATTTGCGAACGTATATTGTAGTAGATAACGAGGAAAATGGCAATAATATACTTTCTTATTTAAATAGTAAATTATTTAGGTTTGTGTGGAGGCGTCCTGGAATGATAAGCTGGACAAGTTTAAAGTTGCCAAAGTTAGAAAATAAGAAATGGACCGATCCCGAAATATATAATTTCTTTGGTCTCACAGAAGAAGAAATTAAAATAGTAGATAATCATGCTGGATGATTTTTATAAACACCTATTTGACCGCACTTATATGACTGGTGTAGATCGCGAAACAACTCGTGTCAAAGCAACAGGAGAAGTATTCACGCCCACCCCTCTCGTAGAAGAAATCTTAGATAAAATGGATCAACATCTTTTTGTTGATCCAGAAAAAACATTTCTTGACCCATCCTGTGGTGATGGGCAGTTTCTTGCCAGTGTCCTCTATCGCAAACTCCAAAATAATATTGATTTTGAAACAGCACTATCTGCCATATACGGCGTTGATTTGATGCCAGACAACGTAGAACTTTGCCGTGAACGATTACTTTGTGACAGGACCGACTTGAAACATATAGTTGAACAAAATATAGTTTGTGCTGATGGGCTTATATACCACTATCGTTTTGATGGTAGTCATCCATACGATGATGAGATAGCAGAACAACAAGAAAGAGAAATATTCAACAGCTTATTTGAATTTTAAATCGCCCTTCGGGGCGATTTTTCATTGACATTTCATACGAATCACGATATACATATACTGTAGTCAAAAAGAGGAAGATGTAATGCAGATCGCACAAATCAATAATGGCACTTACTGCAACCAACCGATTTCTGGGATGTTCCCAGTCATCAAGGGCTTGATGCCTTCCACTAAGTTCGGTTTCTTTATCACGGTTGACGCAAGTGATTCCGTGTTCAAGAATCCCAAAATCCGTGTTCGTGTTGAAAAAGAATCCGATGTTGTTATGATTGAATCCGCAAGCGGTTTGTCGGATGAAGATGATGTTCCTGTGTTTGTTCCCAATCCTGAAACTGATGAAGAGGCGATTGAACGTATCGCTGAACGTTTCAAGATTTTGGACGAAATGACCGAGGCTACCATTGACGGCGTTGTGCGCGGTTTGATCGTGTCTGGCCCGCCCGGTGTTGGCAAGACGTTTGGTGTTGAACAGGTGCTTGAGAAAGACTCGCTGTTTGACATTATTGCTGATCGTCCCCTGCGTCACACGTTTGTGAAAGGTTCTATGTCGCCCATCGGCCTATACTCCACCCTATACAAGTATAGCGATGAGAAGAATATCATCATCCTTGATGACTGCGATAGCATCTTGTTTGACGAGGATGCTCTGAACATTCTGAAAGCGGCGCTGGACTCTGGTAAGAAGCGTAATATCTCGTGGCACTCCGACTCTCACTTCTTGCGCCGTGAAGGTGTGCCAGAAGAATTTGAGTTCAAAGGTTCGGTGATCTTCATCACTAACTTGAAGTTTGACAAGGTGAAGTCGTCAAAGATCAAAGATCACCTTGAAGCCATCATGTCTCGTTGCCACTACCTTGATCTTACCATCTCTACGGTGCGTGACAAAATCCTGCGCATCAAGCAGATTGCACGGGATGGCGGGTTGTTCTCTTCTCAACAACTGTCCAAACCTCAAGAGGCGGAAATCATTGATTTCATGGTGGAAAATCAAACTCGCCTTCGCGAAATCTCCTTGCGGATGGCACAAAAGATTGCTGACTTGTGCAAGATGCAGCCTAACAATGATCGTTGGAAGCGTCTGGCAGAATCCACTTGCATGAAGCAAGCCTGATCTTTCTGCGTGATCCGACGAAACTATGAAACACCCTTCGGGGTGTTTTTTCTATTGAAATCAATGACTTATTATGGTATACTGATCTTTATTAGTAGCATAAGGAAGTCATTTATTGAGCAAAAAATGTAAAATAGTAATCAAAGATGAAGTAAACATAAAACTTGAAGGACTTGATCCATCAACCAGACGCAAGTGTTCTGACAAGTTGAAGTTCTTTCTACCTCATGCGTTTCACACTCCTGCATATAAACTTGGAAGATGGGATGGCACAGTTCGTTTCTGCGATATTGGCGGTAGAACTTTCCTCAACTTACTTGATGATATTATTCCATTTATAGTTGATGCTGGGTATGAGTTTGACATTGAAGACCATCGCTTGGATCACGGTGTATTGGAGTTTGATGAAATTGCAGAAGATTATTGGGGCGATAAAACATGGCCTGTCGGGCATCCATACGAAGGAGAACCAATCAGACTTCGCGACTATCAAGTAGAGATTATCAACAAGTTTATTGAAAACCCACAAGCACTGCAAGAAGTTGCAACTGGTGCTGGCAAGACCATCATGACCGCTACAATGGCAAGCATGGTTGAGAAGTATGGAAGATCAATCGTAATCGTTCCAAACAAAGACCTAGTGAAACAGACCGCCAAGGATTATCTAAACTGCGGATTGGATCACGGAGTTTACTTCGGTGATAAGAAAGACATAGGTAAGATGCATACCATATGCACATGGCAATCCCTTAACTCTTTGCTCAAGCAAACCAAGGAAGGCAAGGCTGACATTGAATCTTTCATTGAGGGCGTTGTTTGTGTTATAGTTGACGAAGTTCACCAAGCTAAAGCAGATGTTCTAAAAGAACTGTTGACGGGTGTATTTGCCAATGTTCCATTGAGATGGGGGTTGACAGGGACTATTCCCAAGAGTGATTGGGATGTAGCGTCTATCAATTCCAGTATCGGGAAAGTCATACATCAGCTATCTGCCAAGACGTTACAGGATGAAGGGGTTCTTTCTCAATGTCATGTGGAAGTCTTACAGACACAAGAAACCGCTGAATACAATAACTACCAATCGGAACTCAAGTTTCTTTTGGAAGATAAAAAACGTGCAGACTTCATGGCGGCAAAGATCATGGAGATTTCAAAAACTGGAAACACCCTTGTCTTGGTTGACAGGTTGGCGGCAGGGCAATCTCTAGTAGAGCGACTTCCTGCTGGCACTGCATTCGTAAGCGGCAAGATGAAAAGTAATGATCGCCAAGATGAATACGATGACATCAATCAAGCAACCAATAGCATCACTGTGGCAACATATGGGGTCGCAGCCGTTGGACTCAACATACCTAGAATATTCAATTTGGTTATGATTGAGCCTGGCAAATCTTTTGTTCGTGTGATACAATCAATCGGTAGAGGTGTGCGCAAGGCAAAAGATAAAGACTTTGTTCAAATCTGGGATTTCACCAGTCGTTGTAAGTTTAGTAAACGGCATCTTACTGAACGGAAGAAATACTACAAAGAGGCCCAATATCCTTACACCATAAACAAAGTTACATATTAGAGAGTAAATAATGAAAATATTAACACCAGAAAATAAATGCTTTGAGATGAATAACCTTCCAGACGAAATTGACGATATTCGTTATTGCGTCATGGACGTTACCGATAAGTCTGAACCTGACTTCTTTTTCATTCCGCTCGTATTCATTGAAACATTCAACACGCCAAGCATAAGCCTTTCAATCGGGAACCATGTCATTGAAATGCCGCTAGACTGGAACATTTTGATTGGTGATCGTGAGATGGGACAACTAGAGTTTGTTCCTCTTACCAGTATCAATGAACGAGACTTCCAGACTATTATCACTAATCCATTGAATGGATTTTCACAGGAATGGGCACCAATTCGTGTCAATAACATATTTGCAGACGTGAAATGGTTCTTCCCGAAGTTGAAATATGGGCACATTCTTACTATTCCGTTAGAGCACAGAGAAAGTCCAAGGTGTGCATATTTTGTAAAAGATATGAACCGTATTCCAGATGTATTGAATAGCTACGATTTCTTCTAATGTATAAGATTATCCTCAACGCAGATACTCAGGTGATGAAAGAGGCAAGAGACTGGTGTGATAACGCTGGTATTGAATATAGCACATCTTACAAGGATGACGTATACCGCCAAAACAATGGTGTATTTGGATATTTGCCGAAACGTCACTTTGCTTGTTATTTTGCGTTTGCTTATGAGTTAGATGCGGCAACGTTTTGTATGATGTTCGGAGGGAGAATAAACTATGTCAGCGGACAAAGAAATTTTATATAACGTGAGATTTCGTCTTCGTAAGGAAAATCTTGAACTGCGAGAAATCATTGATATGTGTGGATTGCATTCCTACGACATGCATGATATATTCATAATCGTCAATGATGATGCTGACAATCCTAGATATATGTTGAGCAAGTTGGTTAACGATCATGGATACGATGACACCATGAGTGCTAAACTATCATGGCATGTAGAGATAGAACTTTATGGATTGACGGAAGAAGAATACGCAAAGTTGTTGTTTATGGCAGGGAGTGAGATTATGGTCCTTGCTACAAATAGATACAACAACAGAAGTATTCACGGGCATTCATTTAGGCATGAATATGTCTGAGTTATATGATATAGTGGTATATGTTTCTCACATGGATTGTGATCAGTTTGACGCATACGTAAAAGATACCAATCTATCAACGGGTGGAGTTGAGGAAGGGAAGCATGGGTATTGGTTCACTTTTAACAACGTAACCCTGATAGCTTGTGCTGAAATGACATTCATGCTAGATGTGAAAATAACCGACATGCAAGGAGTTCTGAAAATTGGCTAAACAAATCCCATTGAACGATATGCTATCTGCATTAGACCGACAAGACTTTGATTGGTATAAGAACCTGTCAGATGAAGAAAGAAAGTCGTGGTCAAGCTGGCTTACGTTACGTTATGCAAGCAGCGTAAAAGGAAAAGGGCAAGAGGAAGCACTTCTAAATACAAATGAGTTTGTCAACAAGCATTATCTTGACCTATACAAAGATGATGATTTGATGTGGCGACTTATGTGTTTGACAGGAACGGGCAAAGGTCAGTTCCATGAGTGGATCAAGCCACCGCATAGTAACAAAACAAAAGATAAGGTTTCACAGTTCGTCATGTCAATCTATCCACACTTCAAACCAGATGAGGTTGCATTATTCTGTCGTATGAATGATGCGAAGGCTCTTAGGCAGTTGGCGATTGATATGGGATTGACAGACAGCGAAATAAATGATATATTTGGTAAATTAACCAGTAAGGCAAAGAAAAAATGACATTCACTTGTCAGTTCTGTAGTAAGTCATTCAAGAAAGAGAAGACTCTTTCTGCCCATTTGTGTGAGCAAAAGCGGCGATGGCTAAACAAAGATGAAAAGTATGTGGTCCTAGGATTTCTTGCTTACCGTAGATTTTATGAGATTTCTATGGGAGATAGGAAAGAGAAGACTTACGATCAGTTCGCAGCATCGTCATACTACACTGCCTTTACCAAGTTCGGCAGACACATGCTAACCATAAATGCGGTTGATCCAGAAAGCTTTATTGACTTTGTGATCAGATCAAGTGTTGCGGTTGACAAATGGTGTAATGAAGCAGTTTATGAGACTTATATTCACGAGTTGAATAAAAAGGAAACTGCCGACCGAGCGTTGGAACGTGGTGTATTGTTGATGCAAGAATGGGGAGAAGAAAATGATAAGCCGTATAATGTATTCTTTAGGGAGATTAGTCGGCCTCGTGCTATTTACTGGATTCGGTCTGGACGTATTAGCCCTTGGATTATTTTTAATTGCGATACGGGGCTTGCATTATTGAATGAGTTCAATGACCAAGAACTCAAGTTAGTAAATGAAAACATGGACCCTGCCTTCTGGACACGCAAGTTTGAAGTCAGGAAAGAAGATGTAAAGTTTGTTCGCACTATATTAGAAAAGGCGGGATTATGAACGTAAAACAGATTGACTCCAACAAGTGGGTCGCAACGGTTATGAAAAATGGCAAAGAGGAAGACCTATATATCCAGTTTGATGAAGCAATGATCAATCAAGTTGGATGGGAACCCGGTGACGTTATTGAGTGGTTTGATAACGAAGATGGAACTTACACCCTCAGAAAAAAGGATGAATGATGGAACCTGATACAAAGTATGAATATATATTAGAACACATGGAAAAATTACTGCATGAAAACAGAAGTAAATTAGATTCGTATCATAGCAGTGGACGTGCAACTGGAACAAGCCATTCGTCTGGATCGTCAGGCGCAACAGGATCAACATGGAATGATCTGTATGGTTATACCTATCCCGCAGGAATAGCAAAAACTAACCCATGGCATTATGATTCCACCTATCTCCCTAATGGAGGAACATATAATAATACTTCAATCACTTCTGTAGATCAAATGCGATATGATGCATTGCAATCACGGATTGATAAGCTAGAACAAATGCTTGAAGCACGTCTATGCGTTCTTCGCCCAGATCAAGATATGCTGCAAAAATGGGAACTTCTGCAATCCATTTATGAGCAATATAAAGCGGCAGAAGCATTGTTATATGGATTAGATGCTGATGAGTGATACTGACGACACACGCTACATCTATGAATCTCCTGATGGCGGCAAGACTGTAACTCGTAGAGAGTTTGGCAGTTTAACGAAAGAAGCATATTACGGCGTCCCAGAATTTCCAGAAGACGAGATGTTGCCAGATCAGGGAGTTGATCTAACATGGGCGGGTGGTAATATTATTATTGATGGGTCAGATACAAATCTGATCTATGGAAACTTTTCGTATCAGAATGATACGAATATTTCTATTTCATCTGTTGGAAATGAAAGGTTTAGCTTGTCGGATTTTTATAATCGGTTAGAAACGATTGAGAAACGCTTGACAATATTGGTCCCAGATGATAAACTAAAAGATAAGTATCAAGTATTACAAGACTTATACGATCAATATAAAGCAGCAGAAACTTTGCTTTCTGGACCCAGTATAGAGGAATAAAAATGAATAGTCGTGCCGTAAAATATGATTGGTCTGACGTAGATAAGGCAGTGCGAGACATTGCAATGCAGATGTATAAGGATCAATGGCGACCTGATTACATCGTGGGAGTAACACGGGGTGGATTAGTTCCTGCCGTTATGTTGTCACATATGACAGGCATTCCAATGCACACGTTGTGTGTTCAACTTGCAAATGGCGATCTTGAAGAGAACACTGAATCCAATCTTTGGATGAGTGAAGATGCATATGGGTATGTTCCACAAACTGCGCCAACGAGTTCTGATCCCGCCATGCGTAAAAAGATTCTAATCATTGATGACATCAATCGTGGTGGCGATGCAATGGAATGGATTATGGATGATTGGACGAAAAGCTGTATGCCACATTCAGAAGAATGGAGTGCAATCTGGCATAACACGGTTCGTTTTGCGGCAATGATTGATAACGTCAATGCAAAAATGCCAATGGATTATGCATGTGAAGAATTCAATGAAACGGATGATGATGTATGGGTTTCGTTTCCTTGGGAGCGATAAATGTCCTCTCCACGAGTAGCACAACGTCTTGAAAAACTACGTTCACTGACAAAACGCTCAAACACTCCCCGTAGGTTTGTCAGTGAATTCCCGTCAAAAGAGTTTGAGGCGTGGACACACGTTGACATAAACAAGTTGGAACGGCAAGACACTTTGATTGCACGATCAGTGCATAACTACATAATGTGGTGTCAAGAAACATGTCAGGATGAGTTTGTGATGTATAGAAAGATGATATATTTCAAAAATCCAACCGATGCTGCATACTTTTTGGTGGTGTGGCAATGATCACTATTGATGATGAACACTTGGCAAAGATTATGCCAACTATCATAGAAAGATTTGAAGAAGAGATGAGTTCATATACTATTGCAGCAGAACATAGACAACATTCGGGGTGGACTGAAATAGTGATGCGAAAAACATCTGATAAAATAGAATGGTGTAAGCAGCGAGAATGTAACTATCGTAGTTTTGGCAAATACTGGTTCTTTGAAGACGCAGCTATTGCCGCCGAGTTCGTAATGAGATGGCAACAATGAAAATTGCAACTGATATTGATATTGACTTTGTGAACCGTGATGATATATTGCGGTTCATAAAACACATTCCTGCAACCCAGCGAAATGAAAGAATTCTCAAGAAACACAATAGCGGAGTATATTTCAATCCCATCCCACATGATCCAGTTACTGGATTGTCTGCGATTGACTTTCGTGAAGCAGAAGAAAGAGGATACTTCAAACTTGATTTCTTGAACAACAGTCTATATACTGGCGTCAAGGATGAAGATCACTTGAACAGGCTCATTTCAACTGAACCGATATGGGAATTGTTGGAAGAGAAAGACGTGGTGTCACAACTTGCGCATATTCATAACCACTATTACACTGTCAAACTTCTGGCACCACGATCAATAGAACAACTTGCAGCAGTGCTTGCAGTTATTCGTCCAGCCAAAACGTATTTGATCAAGCAAGGTTGGGATGCGATAATGAAAGAAGTATGGGTTAAGCCGCCAGAAGATAATGGCTACCACTTCAAAAAAAGTCACGCGATTTCTTACGCAACTGCGGTGATCGTTCAACTCAACTTAATTTGCGAACAAGCTGTATTGACCGCCTCTTTACACGCTTCTGAATAATATTGTTCAAACTTGTTTCTGGACCCCATAAAATCTCAACATCTTTTGTATTCATGTTTATGATACATGGTCTGAATTGATATATTTGTGTGCCTAAAAATATGTTTATTGGGATCAACCTGTTGGATTCCCACCACCACTGTTCCCCAAGTTCTATGAAGTTTTTGCGCTGTTCAGGCGTGGATATTTTTTCAAAATTATATAAAGACGTAATCGTAGGATCGGTATTGATTAAAATACCGAGGTAATACGTGTAGTCTTTTTTGCCATATTGAATATAGGAGAAGTATGGGTAGTTCTCTTGTATCCATTCTTTTTTATCATTATCAAACATAAATATATTTAGCATAGTTATAAAGATGGATAAATACAAGTATGATAAATGTAAATGTATTTCAGTATAACAGAGAAATAGAACTGGTTTGTTTGGATTCCACCAACACATCCAGTTTCACAGCCTATTTGGGGAACATGCCAATGTATGATGGACATCACAAACTGCACAAAGGTATAGATAATACCTTTAGATTCAAAATTCGTGACACGGATAGAAAGCCAGTTAACCTGACCACAAAAACATTGGTATTCAAACTATATGATCGTAAGTCTCGTGAGAACGTGCTATTCATGTATCCAGACGTTGAAAATGCCACAAAAGGATTAGCATCACTTGTTATTCCAGCGACTGATACCATAATGCTTCCAGAAGGATTTTACACTTTTGCTATGTATACGGTGGAAGATGGCGTTGAACAAATCATATATACCGACACTTATGATAACGCAAAGGGCGTGATTGAGGTTATGGATGACGTTTACCCAGAGTTTGAGGAATCTCAGCAATCATCTATCTTCTACTATGATGGTATAAAGCATATATCAACGGTGTTTGATGGTGCGGGTAACACAATCAAATCAAAATCACTTCACACGATTGCGATTTACTATGAGGGTTTCACTGGAAATATCACTGTGCAGGGTGATCTAAGCATTCAGCCAAGTTCAAGCGACAGCGATTGGTTTGATCTTACTCCACGTCTGTTATATGATTCAAACATCACGGTCAGTAACGAAACTGGTGTTCAGGCGTATGTTATTCAAGCAAACGTCAACTGGTTGAGAGTAGTTTATACAACTGCAACAGGAACAATTTCTAACATCATGGTCCGAAACTAACTTGACATTTTTGCTACAATAGACTATATTGGGTGGTATGACATTACAAGAAGTTATACTTTCAAGCATTCCCGGCAATCATAGAAAAAGTTCAGGTGGATGGATTTCATTCAACTGTCCATGTTGCATGGACAATGGAGAACCGCGACCTGATACAAAGATGCGCGGCGGAATATTCTTGGAAAGTGATATAATCTCGTATCACTGTTTCAACTGTGGGTTCATTGCATCTCACAAGAACCATCGTATCATCAATAAGAAGTTCTTATCGTTTATGCGTTCACTTGGCATACCCGACAGTGATATAAAACGACTTCAACTTGAAAGCATACGTGATAAAGAACTATACGAAGGTCCACGAGTATTTTCTCTCAAACCAAAATCTATTGATATTCCAAGTTTTCCTATCGTAGACCTTCCGCCAAACTCTCAACCATTATCAGAACTATTGAGGGAAGACACTCCCCCAGAAAATGCAATCTATGCAGCAAAATATCTATTAGATCGTGGCATATTTGATCACGTTGATGCGTATTGGAGTTCTGATCTAAAGTTCAGAAAGCGTGTGATATTTCCATACATGCAACAAGGGAATGTAGTTGGGTATGCTGCCAGAGATTTCACTGGTAATCTTGATCCGAAATACATTGCACGTGCTGCTAATGGATATGTGTATAACATAGATAAGATACACGAGGATACGAAGTTTCTTATCGTGGTGGAAGGCATTATAGATGCCGCAGCGTTAGATTGTGTTGGCGTTCTAACCAATGAAGCAGGAACACAGCAAGTTGACTATCTCAATCTATATAAGGGTGAGATAATCGTATGTCCTGATCGTGACAAGGCAGGAAAGAAACTTGCGAAACAAGCGATTGAAAATGGTTGGAGCGTATCCTTCCCTGAATGGGAACCAGACATAAAAGATGCGGCTGATGCGGTCAAACGATACGGAAAATACTACGCACTAAAAAGCATAATAGATGGTAGGATAAGTAATCCTACAAAAATAAACGTAAAGATAAGGATAAAATAACATTGAAGCGTAAAATGATACCCAGCCCAAAAGATGCGCCAGTTCCTACTCCACCACCTCCTCCTCCTGCACCACCACAACCACCAAAACAGATTGAAGAACATCTGCGTGATAGTGCAATCCTTTTCATGGATAAAGAGTTCAATCAAGAAAACTGTATGCCATTGGTGAAGATGATCATTGGCTACAACCTGATGCCAGAAGATAAAGCACCGCCAGCTATTCATCTATATATCAATTCTCCTGGTGGCTATGTGGATAGCTGTATGCATTTGGTTGATATAATCAAGCAGTCTCGTATTCCAGTGTGGACATATGGCATGGGTTCCATTGCATCATGTGGCGTCATGCTTATGATGAGTGGAGAAAAAGGACATAGGTATTTGACGCAGAATACCGCAGTTATGTCGCACGAGTTCAGCGGTAGAACTGGCGGTCAATATCATCACATGGTTGAAAATCGTAAGCACATGGATTGGACTAATCAGAAGTTGCTTGATCATTATGTCAAATGCACTGGCAAGAACGAGAAGTATATCAGGAAACATTTACTTGCTCCTAAATCAGATCACTGGTTGACTCCAGAAGAAGCAGTGTCGCACGGAATTGCAGACGAAGTGGTTATCACTTACTAAGGAGAAAAGATGTCAGACGTAAAAAATTATTCCCCAGACTTACAGAAGCTATTTGTTCAATTCATGATGACTGACCCTGAACTCTATACACGAGTTCGGGGCATCATAAAAGCAGAATATTTTGATCGTAGCATACGACCAGTGGTATCACAACTCATAAGCTATAGTGAGAAATATTCCACCCTACCAAGTTCAGAAATGATATTGGCGGATACTGGACAGACAATTGAAAAGTTGCCTAATATCTCACAGCATTCCGAATGGTTTGTGGATGAGTTTGAAGTCTTTTGCCGTCACAAGGCGATTGAAAAGGCTATCATTGATAGTGCTGATCTATTGGAATCTGGAAAGTATGGTGAAGTTGAATCTCGTATCAAGGAAGCAGTCCAAATCGGATTAGCACGTTCTCTTGGCACAGACTATTTTGCGGACCCAAGAGGTATTCTTGAAGCCCTAAAGAGTAACAATGGTCAGATTACCACTGGATGGAAGACCCTTGACGAAAAGTTATATGGCGGCATCAACCGTGGCGAAATCACCATTTTTGCTGGTGGTTCTGGCGCTGGTAAATCTCTATTCATGCAGAACATGTCATTGAATTGGGCAGAGATGGGATTGAACTGCGTTTACTTCACGTTGGAACTTAGTGAAGGACTGTCTAGTATGCGTATGTATGCAATGCAAACTGACAGAAGCACCAAGCGAATTTTCAAGGAACTTGACGAAGTTGAACTTCAAGTCAAGATGAAAGCAAAGAAGTCTGGCATGTTGCGAGTGAAATACTTGCCATCTGGTTCAACAGTGAACGACTTGCGATCATACTTGAAAGAGTTACAGATACAGACAGGAAAAAAGATTGACTGCATCTGCGTGGACTATTTGGACTTGCTTATGCCAGCAACCAAGAAGGTTCCTGCCAGCGATCTATTCATCAAAGACAAATACGTCACAGAAGAAATTCGTAACTTCTCTATGGAAACAAACATGGTAGTTGTAACGGCATCACAGTTGAACCGATCTGCGGTAGAAGAAGTTGAGTTTGACCATTCGCACATTGCTGGTGGTATCTCTAAGATTCAGACCGCCGACAACGTGATTGGTATTTTTACTTCTAATGCCATGAGAGAGCGCGGACAATATCAGCTACAGTTGCTAAAGACACGTTCAAGTAATGGTGTTGGAAGTAAGGTAAACTTGGTATTTGATGTTGACAGTTTGCGCATTACAGACGATACTACAGGGACTGCATTTGATAATGTTGACACGTCTACTGCATCTATGGTAGACAGTTTGCGAAAGAAGACAGTGGTAAACAAAAAGTCGGCAGATGAAGATGATGAAGATACTCCCGTTATGGATAAGGGTAAGTCTGATGCCACATCAAGTTTGCGAGCAATGCTAAAGTCAAAAACTCGTTCTGCTTTTGATGAAGTGTGATAAATACATAACAGGAGATTTACCATGATAAAAGTTCGCAAAAGTTTATTTGAGGAATTGAACAGCATTGCTGTATCCAAGGACAAAGATCGTATTGTAGAGCAGAAGGCAGAGAACATCATTGCCAGTGCTATAAATTTGATAGAGTATATCAATTCTCATTACGAGGGAGAAGTTGCGAATGATTTGACAAAACGATTGGTGAATAGTATTCGCACACAAGACCCTCGTAAATTCAAGAGAGGCATTGAAACGGCAAAGAAGAACTGATATGGATTTTGAGCAGCAACTTCAAGAGTTGAAAAAATTAGCTGGCATATACACCGAGTATAAGCCAGATGATCCTTCCAAAACTCAGGAAAACATATCTCACACTGGAACTGAAAAATCATTGTATATGAAAAAACACAAGATTGAACCAGGAACTGATGAATGGTTCAAACTTTGGTTCTCACGTCCATATCTTACTGGCGAAAATCCATTCGGGAAGTCAAAATGAAAATAAGCGAAATCATACTAAACAAAGGTAGAGACAGAAAGCGTAGAGGACCACGACAGCCGTGGGATAAGCATGTTGAGTTTCACAGTAGTTCAGGTGATGTCGCCAACTCTAACAATAAATCATTCATAAGCGAAAGTGGTGCTATGCCGAATGTCGGTGCTATTCATATTTCTGAAATTGAACCCACTCTGCGCCCATTAGAAAAGGTGCTAGGAGTTGATCTAGTAAACAATGTATTGGGTTCTGTTGGAAAAAAGCAATTCTCTGGTGACATAGATGTCGCCTTGAATATTTCAAGAGAAGACGTTCCTGCATTCGTTGAGAAACTGAAATCAATGCCACAGATTCTTGATGTGGCACAAAGCAGTGTCATTATGACGAAGTTGAAAATCAACAAGTATAATCCTTCTCTGCCCACCGACAAGGAAAGAACAGGATATGTTCAGTTGGACTTTATGACTGGCGATCCAGATTGGATGAAGGTATTTTATCATTCTCCTCATGAGAAGGATTCCAAATACAAAGGCGTTATGCGAACTACCTTTCTTTCAACTATTGCAGCCGTGACAAACCAAAAGAACTCATCTGAGACTACAGATGATGGCAGACCGTTAGAAAGTCAGCGTTTCATGTTTAGTCCAAAAGATGGACTAATTCGCGTCAATCGCACACCCATTCCAAAAAAATCTGGGGAAGGGTATACCAAGCAATATGACAATAAGATAATCGGCGGTCCATGGAAAAAGGCAGATGAAATAGCAGATGTGTTGAACCTTGGAACTGGAAAAGATTTGGATAGTTTTGAGACATTGTTCAATGCGGTAAAGAAGAACTATGATTCTGCCACTGCCAAGAAAATCTTCACTGATTTTGCTAACTCAAACTTGACTAAAGAACTGGGTGTTCCGACTGAAATAGAACACTTCATGGAGAAATAATATGGAAAAGCTAGAAATTATAAACACGCTATCCGAAAGTAGAATGTTTAGAACAAAAAAGATAGTATCTGAAATAAATGTTGATGATGCTGCCGAGTTGGCATTCGTGTATTTCATGCTCCTAAATGTGTGGAACAAGGATTATGACTTTGCTCCGCTTGCTAAAGAATATGCAAAGCGCACTACTCTATTTTCTAATTTTGATATGTTTAGAACCAGTGGAACTGATTTGTATATCGCACTAAACAGACTAATCGGAAAAGATCAGAACTACGATGATGAAAAAGATGCAATAGCAATACAGAGAATACGAATAAAACCTATTGACATCAAACGTTATTTGGCGCATATTGAACATAATAACAGCAATCCACAGTTTGAAAATACGATGCTGATGAAGTTTCAAAGAGATTTGAGTATACAGGATAGTATGCTTAGATCAATGCGAAGATTGGTTGCAGATTGGGACAATATAACAGAATCGCAACGTGCATTGGTGGTAAGCCGTCTAACTCAATATGTGAAGCTTCGTGCGGTTAGAAGTGATGCGTATGCTCCACTAGTTACATATCAAAATCACAAGGGATACAAGGTGGACGATAGCGAAGACACTAAAAAGAATATATGGAACAATCCAATTGCAAAAGTAGCAACTGGATTAGCTATGATTTATGGTGCAAAGAAGCTAGGTCAACACCTAGGAAATACTGGATTGAGTTCTGCGGGAAATGAAATTCCAAGCAGATTTCCATCCAAAGGCAAATAAAACACCAAAAAAGATAAATAAAAGTATAGAAGGTGAAGTCCTTCATAGATTTACAGGAGAAATACAATGGTAACTAAAGTTCATGAGGCATTTAATGCTGGCCAGTTTCTAACAGGCAACCTAAATCACTTTTCAGTGACAACTGCGGATTTTGACGCATCAACCGCTGATGCCCCATTCGCAGCAGCTAAGAAAAAGCTAGTTGAAACCGCTGGCACCCGTGCAACCGTAGTTCTACTAGGCACACTAGTTGACGGTTCATCAGAAGGCACAATCCGTATCGGCGTTGAAAACAACGGCGCTTGGACAGCAGCAACACTAGAAGCAGCACTAGGTTCTGGCTGGGCAGTAGCAGATTTCGTATACTAATATCTAGTTAGTATCGTTTCAAAATGAAAGACCTAGCAAAAGCTAGGTCTTTTTTTACTTGCAACATAGATAAATACCATATACAATATGGAGACTACAAATGTCAAGAATACATGGAGCCGCAAGTGCCAGTGAGCACTTAACAGGAAATCTAAATTTTTATACACTATACATAAGTGATGCAGTTGACATTACTTCAACAGGTGACATTACCGATCAATCTCAACAAAATTTTGATGACGTAGTAAACCTTATCAACTTGGTTGCACAGCCAGTGTTGATGAACAATCCAATCTCAGTATTACTAGATGACTATGCACCTACTATTACTGGAAACGGATATATCTTCAAGTTTGCGGTTGAGCATGGACAGGTTTTCGCTCGTAACGGAAATAATGTGGCAATACTTGCAGAGTTGTTTGAGGGCGTCACTATAGATGGCGTTCTATTACATGTAGGATCAAACATAGAATTTTTGATGTCTGACCTTCTATAAACGGTGTCCCCGTGTTATTGTTGGGCAACTCCCTAGTTTTATAGTATGCTAGTCAATAATACCCCCCAGAGGTTCCGGCCTCTGGGCTTTTTTTATATGTAGATAATCATTGATTTGAAATGATAAATACTGTATAGAGGCTAGTTTAGCCAAGATGGGGGTAATAATGATGGAACCAGTTGATCCAACAATCGCAGAATTAGAGATGAAAAATCTTGATGTGCACGTAGCAGCGTCACATATGAGACATAAAAATTTAGAGCAGGGTATCGCTAGAATAGAGAAGTCGGTAGAGAAACTGGCATCCGAAACTAAAGAGAACTTTTCTGAACTTAAAAAAGTAATTGTATGGACGGCATCCACGTTGTTTGCGACAATGTTAATTGCTCTATTGTCATCTGTCTTCAAGGTGTTGTAATGATATTAGAAGAATTATTTGAAGAAGAATATCTTGAAGAAGCCAAGCTGGTATATGCCCGCAAAGGTAAAAAAGTTGTTCGTAAATATCGTTGTGGCTCTGGCAGACTAAAAGGAAAAACAGTTTCTAACCCATCGGCATGTTTTCAGCCAGTAGACATTAAAAAAAGATTTGTTCTAGCACGAACCAAAGCAAAAATGGGATCACGTCTAGCTAAAAAATCAAACAGAACCAAAAAAGTAAACCCAGCAAGTCGTATGCTAAAGACCTTGAATAAGTGAGAACCGAAATGAAACTAGGAAACAAGATAAAAATGTCAATGCTATCCGAAGGCATTGAATCCAAGTATGAAGAAATATCTCAAATGTCTGGGACGAAGATAGAAGATGTTCGTAACAAAATGAAAAAGGTTTCATTCAAGGAATATATTGAAATCATGAATGCGTTGAAGAATCAGGATAAAGATACGCTGAAAGAACTAATGGGAATGACATTGGAATACAACATGGGCGGATCAGTATCACCAGCCGAAATGAGAGTTCAAAAGGGAAAACCTGCGGGACAAGCTGCAACCCAACCACCTAACCCAGGCGAAGTAGTTGCCGATCCTCGTATTCAACAGCAACAACGTATAACTGCAATGCAAAGATTAGGAAAACAAAACTTGGGTGGTGCTACTGCACAACAAACCGCATCTGCAATTGATGCGGCGGCAAATTCAAAACCGTTGACCCCAATTCAGCGCAAGTCATTGTCGCAACAAGCAGCATCAATTGATGCACTTGCACAAGACCCACGCACTGCATCACAGTTTCGTCAACTGCTAAATAGATTGAACAAGGGGCAATAAATGCGTCTAACAGAAGTATTAGGAGGTCTGTATGTTATGATTTCCGAAGAAGAATATGACTTGATTGAAGAATTTTTTGATCAGAATGACTATGTGAGTAACGCACAGTTGTCTGATCGTCAAGTCGTGCTTGCAGAAGAACTTGTAAAGAAAGGGGTGCTGAACCCTACTTTACGAGGGTTCAAAATTATATAATCGGAGGATAATATGACAGCACCAAGTAGACAAGATGTAGATGCAATGAGCAACATATTGAAGGCACTCAATGGGGATACTTCTGGTATAAAAGCGACTACTTCTAAATCTTCTACCGAAGTAACCAATGTTGATTTGACACCTGGCGTCACATCAAATGACGTAAAAGCAATGGAAAATATTCTAAAGAATTTCTATGGTGCCAGCCAAAACGTTGCGAAAAAAGTGGTCACTACTATAAATGAATCAACCAAAACTCAACATGGCGTAGTTGTTGGCACATTCAATATAGAAAAAAACAAAGACGAGTTGTATGACATTCGTGACTTACGATCAAATGATACGTTGTTTGAAGGATTGAGATTATACGAAACTGCATACTTGTTGGCAAAATATTTGAATGAAGGCAAGAAGATAAACTCATCTGAAATCACCAAAGTTATATCATCAAATGCAATATTTGAAACATATTACTACGATGCAATCTCTCATAAGCGATCATACAATACTGCAAAAAAACGAGGCGATTTTACAAAGATGGATATATCAGAAGCAAGATTTGATAGAGCGAAATCTGAGGCACATGCAGCCAAATCACAAATCAAAGCACTATACGAAACTAAAAGATAAATAGTATATCAGGCAATAAATATTGGGGCTATAACATGAATAAATTTTTCACACCAACATCCATTCGCGTATCAAGACGCTTGAATGACTACCTAAAAGAAAACTTCGGTTATGAAATATCTGGAGATTTGAAAGCACTACAGAAGGCAAAAATCCAACTTGAAAGAATGCAAGAGTCTGGAAAGAACTATGTAGAGACAACCATGATGCTAGAAGCAGTCAAGGCAATGTTGAAGGCACGTTTTGATGAAGCAACATCAGCAAAAACTCGTGCTCTTGATAAGGCAGACAAAGAAGCACAGCCAAAGAGCAAAGTCACTGTGGCAAAAGCCCCATGGGATAAGAAAAAAGAAGAAGTCAAAGAAGCAGCAAAACCTGATTTCCTTGATGTAGACGGCGATGGCAACACAGAAGAGCCAATGAAAAAAGCTCTAGCCGACAAGACAAAACAAGATACAAAGAAAACTTTTCCTAACGTTAAACACACCACAAAATCTGGCAATCCAGATTGGAAAAAGCATGGTATCACAGATACCCCAACAGTTGAATCAACAGCAAAAGATCGTGCTCTTGATAAGGCAGAAAAAGAAGCACAACCAAAGAGCAAAGTCACTGTGGCAAACGCCCCTTGGGATAAGAAAAAAGAAGAAGTCAAAGAAGCATCTACATCTAAACTAATCCGTTATGGTGCAGCGGCGGCTGGCGATAATAGCGATAAGCGAGTAGCTGGCAAGAAGATGGCGGATGAAAAAATCCGTAAGGCAGATGGAAAGTCATCATCTGCTAAAGTAGCAGCAACAAAGAAAGTTACTGAAGTTGACATGGGTCAAGCAAAATCTGTGCAAGATAAAAAAGATGATGCTGGATCAAAATCAGGCAACAAGTATAATGTCGTTAACAAAGCTGGAAAAGTGGTATCATCGCACACTACTCAGGGTGATGCGATCAAAGCAGCAAACAAGAATGAAGAGCATAAAGTAAAGAAAATCAGCGAAGCAACAACTCTGCATCGTGTAATGCTTTCACAACTAAATGCAATTCTTGAAGGTGATGCGGCATCCGCAGAAATCACAATGGCGGCTCGTGGTATCGTTGACGAACTACAGGACATCATTGAAAAGCTAGGCAAAATCCAGAATGACCAACTAGGTCCATTGGCTGACCAAATGGCATATTCACATGGTGGCGATCAATCTGCTACATTCAAATCAAGTGTAGATACTGCAATCAGCGGTCTACTAGACAATGCACGTTCTGCGAAAGATGAAGTCAACAACGCAGTTCTAATATTGTCTGGTGAGCAACCTGCAATGGATACCATGGCCCCAACAGAAGAAGACATTGGTGGCGACATGGGTGCAGACTTTGAGAAGGATGTTAAGGCAGATGTAGGAACAGACATCACTGGCGGCGACGAAGCACTTTCTGGTCCAACAGAAGAGCCACTAGGCAGAGCGAGACGCTAATATGAAAATATCAACCCTTTTGAGCGAGGCCGAGAACTATGCAAGTCAACTAAAAAATGACTTGAACATGTATTTGACTCGCTTGAAAGCGAGTGGAGTATATACTATCGGAACCGAGATGTTGTCCAATGAACTGGACAAGCTAGGTCACAGTGTGACTCCAGAATCCTTGGTTGGAATGCTTGCGAATAACAAGTATATTCAATCTGCCACTATGGATACAATTGACCTAAATGGTGCCCCAACATCCAACGGTCAGAGTGCAGGTGAAAATAAAATGAAGGTTCGTAGTATGGCAACAACCGCCACACGAAACGCTAACAAAGGATTGTGATATGGCAATATATGCAAAAAATGGAATTACCATTGCGTCCAAAGAAGAAGTTGAAAAGATCATTGCTGGTGCAATCAAAACTGCACCAGTAATAACTACTGCAAATCAACCAGTAGTTGTCCCAACAATAGAAACTCCTGTCTTTGAAAAAATGACAAAAATAGAGATTGTTGAATGGGCATCTGCCAATATAGGCATTGAGTTGAATCGTAAAGACACCAAGGCTATTATGATAGAGACACTGAAAAAACACTTGTGATCCAACATAATATGTAGTATACTGAAAGTATGCTAAATCAAAAATACACATATCAAAAACTAACAAGAGTTGAAAGTAACGGTAAGCGCAGATACGCACTTGACGGTTCAACGGACAATCCTGTCACCAGTGTCACTACTATTCTAGATG
>ENA-OSIY01000176-OSIY01000176.1-marine-metagenome-genome-assembly--contig:-NODE-176-length-37138-cov-12.415639_pt1 | contig 37138 bp, 32 predicted proteins | sample MGYA00237884_ERZ534233 | MGnify/ENA primary metagenome ERZ534233 (study PRJEB26412, sample SAMN06343840) | marine metagenome | isolation source: estuarine water | place: USA: Columbia River Estuary... | reverse complement strand
GCCAATAACTATCCACTTTCGGGCAATATTGCCAACATTAGGATAGACAGCAGTAATGTCAGTAGTGATGGCTGGGTTTATATTACCGGCGGCACCCAAGCAGCTGAACTAGATTCAGGCACCTATTTGACCAATGTGACGGTAGCGCCTGGCACCAAACTCATGTTGGATCGCGACGCGTATATTAACTTCAATGACGCATCCATGATTGGTACCGACAGTTTACCTATTCAGATACAAAGTGATGGCCAAGGCGCTGGTTTGTCTATCAATGGTTCTGAACTGGCCTATGTAGTGTATTCAAGTTCTAAAGAGACGACTATTGGCTCCGATACCCTGGTTAGACAATCAGATATAATGATGGGCGGGTATATATATGGAACAATAGAATCAAGCTACCTGAAGTCCAGCGGCTGGTTCTTGTATTTTAATGGGAAACTGATTAACAGTTTTTATCAGCCCTATTCCTATGGCTGTTTATATTCTGCCAGTGCCAGTAGCGTCAATTCCTATATTGATGGTCAAGGAAGCTATTGCCGCTCTAGTGGCGCCGCCATTACCAGCTCTATTCTTACCAATGGACCGATTAGGGCAGAGTCATCTACTATCACTGACAGTTATATCCAAGGTGTTAGTTCAAACGGTGAATTCTCAACCTTTGTAAATTCGGATGTCGGTTTGGGCAGTGGTACACGAAACCACTTCTTCGACGGAAGCTATCTCGGTTTTGACTCAGGACTCGGCGAGCCGATTGATCAGTTGGGTGATGGCATCGCCGCTACTGTCTTAACCGATCCAGCCACCAGCAACACCTACACAGTGGATGGCGTAACCAATCCACGGTCGACACCGATATTTAACCTCACTGATCCAAAGCCTTGGCAAATTATTGACGGGCTATGGGATCCTACCGATGTTGGTGTGTGGTGGGATATGAACGATCCCTATACCTTCCAAGCGTCTGACCCACAAAAGAACCTTGGTCGCATCAGCGGACAGGTATTATTGGAAGGCCATGTCGATCACAGTGGTGTTGCCGTGTCCATTATCAATACCGGCCTAACGGCGGTTACTGATACCGACGGTACGTGGGAAATCATGGCGCCCGCCAAGAGCTATCCTAGTGGTATTCGGTACACCAAAGACCATTTTGGTGCACAAACTAAGAGCCGGTCGTATGAAATTGTTTCGGGCGGCAGCTTGGATGCAGGGGTGATTAATCTTGAACAAACCTCTGGACGTATCTTTGGTGTCTTGGTGGTTGATGATGCGCTGAATGTCACACCGGCAGTCATTACCGCTACCTCAATCAATAACACCTATACCTTAAACCCAAGTGCCAGTGGTGCATTTGAGCTGGCCAGTATTCCAGTTGGTGACTACAGCCTATCATTTAGCTTTGCTGGTGGTAGTTGGGAAACCAGAGTCCGATCGGTCGACATGGTTGCAGGCCAAACGGAATATGATTTGGGTATCGTGCAACTCAAAAACAGCTTTGTGTATGTCAATGCCGATGCCGCCTATACCAACAGCAATGGGGTGACACTCAGCCTAGATAACGCCCAAGCGGTAACCATGAGCATCACCGAAGGTGGTGTCTCGAGTGGGGTTATTGCCTTTAGTAACAGCCATAGCCTAACGTTGAGTCCCGGTGATGGCATAAAGACTGTGACGGTCAATTACTTTGATGCGGGTGGCGCGGCATTAACGCCGGCAGCCGATACCATTGAATTAGATACAACGGTTGTATTGTCTAGTCTCAGTCTGTCTGCTGTTTCCACTATGGGTGATACCCTATTGGTTGTATTAGACGCTCAAGAAGCCGGTGGTAGCGCAACTGCATCAGCCAGTGGCTTGTTCAGCAGCTTGACGTTAAATGACAATGGCCTTGGCGCTGACTCGGCTGCGAACGACGGTCTATATTCTGCGAACTTTGTTATCGACACCGCAGAAGACTTTGCCTTGCTACCGGTTGTCGCTAACTTTACTGACAAAGCCGGCAACGTCGACTCATTGACCTCAGTTGCTACGTTAACGTTAATTACCTCACCCACGGTATCTAACCTCTATGCCAAGACCGTAGGCGGGGAACTGGTCATTAGCTTTAGCACCAATGAGATGACAACCTCTCAGGTATGCTGGTCTTCAGCAAGTGTTGCGCTGACCTGTGTACCGGTGTCGAGTATCGACAGTCTTGATCACCAGATCTCACTGGTGGTACCTGACGGTGAGGCTATTAGCTTCGACATTAAAGTCAATGATGCCGTGACTACTGAAGTGGTTGAATCAGATGCATCGCAGCTGTCATTAGCACCAGTGATGAGTATCAGCGGTGAGGCGGGCTATTCTGAAACCGGTATTACCTGGGCCGCAGAAACCGCAGCCACGGGCTACCGCGTATATCGATCCGACGACAGCAACCACTTTACCGCGGTTGCTGATGTGCCCGCGAACAAGAACTACTTCGTGGATGACATCGTAACCAACGACACCACTTACTATTACCGTGTTGTGTGGTTAGATGCCTTGGGCAAAGAAAGTGACCGATCCAAGATGGTCACCCTAACGCCTAGCGTTTCTCGTGCAGGTCCTACCGAGATGGACGGCGGCGTGTTGTCAGTGAACACCATCTGGTTGGCATCACGCAGCCCTTATCAGATCGTGAACAACCTGATGATAAAGGAAGCAGCGACCCTGAACCTAATGGCAGGTACCGATGTTGAGTTTATTGGCAGCGCTAAACACATCTATGTCAAAGGCAAGATAATGGCCTATGGTTCAGCACTAGCACCGGTGACCATTGCCAGTGACTTTGCGTTTACCCAGCCATCAACGCATTCAACCCTGTTGTACGACATCAACAATACTCAGGTGTCGGTGCTAGACCACACCCACCTTAATGATGTGAAGGTACACAAGGATTATTCAGATGCTTGGTATTGGGGCCGCAACCCAACACCTGTGGATGTGACCGCCAGTGTTCTGCGATATAGCAATGTAGCGGATTATTACGGGTTCGCTATTCGCAGCGCCAAAGACACAGCCATAAGGTTGGGTAGTTGCGGATCATCAAATACCTCTTCGCCAGGCTACTATAGGCTTGTAATTTCGAGTGTTGATGCTGCGTCTATCGAGCCGATTAATAGCGCAAGCAACTGCCCAGCTAGGAAAATGGTCTTAGATATAAATACAGTGACCAACTCCATAATTAAGGGTGTTGGACTATGGCTACGGTCGTCAATATCTGGTACTTCATTAATCGACGCTTATGTTGGACATTCTGGAACCAATTGGAACCTGAGTGGCCTCGATGTCACCAACAGCGATTTATTTTTGGGTGGTGATTCCAGTCGCCTAACCATGTCTCGCAGCATCATCGACGCGGTCAGTACGGTTAAGGCAGCCCAATTGGATGTGGGTAAAAACTATTGGGGTACTACCGATATCGCTGATATTGGTTTGCGTACTGGCTACGTCGCAGATCAGTCGTTGAATACGCATCTTTATCCGGTGATATCTTCAGCAGACCTTGAGAATGCTGATTTCGATCTAGATGGTATTCCAGATATCCGTGACCACGACAATGACAACGATGGCTATTCCGATCTTCAAGAAGACTGGTTGTCAGAGCCTGCTTATGGCTCGGTTTATGACCCAATGGATGACAGCAGTTACCCAGTAAATCCAGTAGACAACGATATGGACGGCATTACCGATGATCTTGATGACGATGACGATAACGACAACATTTCTGACCTAGTCGAAGCGACTTATGGTACCAGCCCTTATTTGGCAGATACCGATGGTGATGGCGTTAATGACAATGTCGAAATCGCAGCGAAGTACGATCCATTAGACTATTTACACAAGCCACTGGTAGGTAATGTGTCGGGCGTGCATATAGACGCCAACTACCACAATGCCGACGGTGCAGTATATATATTGGGTAATACATCGCTGACCAATGTGACAGCAGAGCCGGGCACCCTATTGATGATCGACCGTGACGCCTCAGTGAGCTTCTACAACAGCCAACTCACTGGGACTGCAGCCTTGCCTATATTTATGCGAGCGACCGGTGCGGGTGGCGGCAGTGTGAATTTTGTTGGGGTTACTGCATCCTATATGAATATCAAGTTGCCAATAAACTTCTATATATTTGATAACTCTGTTATCAATCGATCGGACCTAAAGCTAAATGACGGCTGGCATATTGACAGTACCTCGGCACTAAAAAACAGTGATTTTGTAGTGGATTCTTTTGGCAGAAATTATGGGCTTATTCATCACAGCCTTGTGAGTGGAATCACCTATTTTTATAACTATGGAGAGATTACTGCCAGTTCGATCAATACTGCGGGTGATTTGTACAATAATGGCTCTGTTTCTGATTCATGGGTGTCGATGTTGTACAACCAATCCGGCGGATTGGTGATGGGTTCAGTAGCTGAGCGCTATGTTTCATCGGATACTTACATCAGCACGGTGATTGATTCTGATGTGCAAATGAATTGCTGTTCTGGTACTTGGGCAACCCTGTACAGTGGCAGCCACATCATGAGCAGTGATGGTTTGTCATTCTATGACGGACTGGGAACGCCAGAAGACCAAAATGGTGATGGTGTTGCCGATACGGTGTTCACCGTAGGTGTAGATACCTATACCGTAGATGGCATTAGAACGCCGCGGTCGACTAAGAACTTCCCGAATGGTGAAGCCGACCTGTGGGATCCAACGGGTGTTGGGGCATTGTGGGATCCTTTGAACCCAACCCTGTTTCCAGACCCATTGCTCTAGGCCTTGTAAACGAGAATTGATTTAGGCAAGTAAACACCAAGAACCGCTGTCACTTATTGTAAGTGATGGCGGTTTTTTTTGCATAAAACAGGCGTTTAAGCGAATTTGTGCAGAGAGATACAATTTAAACGGTAGGCATGCACAGGCTGTAAGAGGCAAATGATGGATATTGTTGCTGTTGCTGTTGCTGTTGCTGTTGCTGTTGCTGTTGCTGTGTGAATGTGACTGGAGATTCAGTGTCTTAGAAGGCAAGTTTGGGGTGTGCGAGTGTGCATCCCTTGTGCTTGAAAAGCCCACCCTTGTAGGTGGGCTTTTGGTTTTAACAAGGTTTTTACAGACCGAGTGTGAAGGTAAGTCCCCATCCAAACTCTTGGGCGTCGAAGTTATAATCGACAGCACCGCCAACAAGCACGCGGGTACCCAGTAGGAGGTTGTAGCTTCTGCCTAGGCTGTGCGCAGTGTCACCCTCAGCATCCGTTCGCTCTATCCATGTATCGATCAGCAACTTCTCAGAGCTATAATTTTTGATGCCAAAACGCAGCGCCATCGCGTCTATATCCGATTGATTGGTGAGTGTCTTATCTGAAAAGGTTTCAGTCTCAAGATCACCGATTAAGAACTGGAAATAGAAATCTTTGGTGTAGTTTACTGGAGCTCTATAGCCAGCGCCCACGAACGGGCCACGGGTATTATACTCACCGGCTGCAGTGCCAAGGTCGCCCGTTGCATACACCTGCTCATGCTGCACCATAAAATAGAGCGTCTCATTCATGAGATAACTGGCGTTAAAAGCCAACGCTTTTGCATCCCAATGGGTGTTTTGGTCGTAGTTGGCAGATTGTGTACCCATGGTCGCTGTCACATTTTGAAAAGCGAGCGTTTTTAAATTGGGCTTCTTTGCGAGTACAGCGGTTGAAGACAAACACAGTATCAAGGTTGGAATGATGACGCTTTTCATGACGTTCCTTTATGGTCAGGGTTAGCAGTAGTTGCAGGCACAAAAAAAGCCGCATCCGTTCTACGGTGCGACCCTAATGTATTAAGACCAGCGGTCTTAATGGAATATGGCGGAGAGGGTGGGATTTGAACCCACGGACGGTCACCCGTCGCTGGTTTTCAAGACCAGTGCATTCGGCCACTCTGCCACCTCTCCGGAACGTTGGCAATCATACTGACAGAGAAATTGTTGTCAATGGTTGTTTTCTAAATTGTTGAAATAACTGGGAATTAATGTCTTTTTGGTCATTTTTTGACAGATTTTAGTGTGCTCGATCAATGGCTGAAACAAGCTGGCAATCACTGGTAAATATCCTATTATGTCACTAAGCGAAACGTGGGCATTGTGACGTTCGGTTAATGGGACTTTTCGGGCTCAGGACCACGTCGCCGACTGTAGCTAATACCGAAGATCAGGTGGTACCCATGCAAACACTTTTTGGCAGTATTGATGAGCAGCAAATGGCGGCCTATGCAGATGAAGCGCAACTGCAATACGATGCGAAAACCGTAAAAGATTCTCAGCGAAAGTGGCGAAGCTATAGTGAACAGCAAAAACAGGCCATTTTGGATGACGGCAACCAGATATATACAGAAATAGTCGCGGTGATGGCGTTCGGTCCTGAGAGTCCCAAGGTTCAAGCAGTCATCAGCCGGTGGCGCCATCACATGGCCTATTTTTGGACGCCTCGATTGGACCAATTACAGGGGCTCGCTGATACCTATGTGCAAGACCCACGCTTTAAAGCCAATTTTGACGCATTTCATCCCGAATTAGCCGCTTTCATGGGAAAGGCTGTGTCCGTCTATGTGCGACGTCACCGTGTCAGTTAGGCCACGGCAGGACGCGGTGGGGGTGTTATGCTGGTTTCTAGTAGGGGTATCCTATCCTGGTCATAAAAAGCACAGTAATGTTCTAAGGTCTTTTTGACCGTCTTGAATGCAATGTCGTCCCAAGGAATGTCCTCTAAGGCGACCAACGCAATTTCAGTGCTTTCGGGTGTTGTTGCAAATGCCGGACTGACCATGTCAGCAAGATGGAAACAGTGAATTTGATTCACCGTTGGCAAACTAATAATCGATATCAATTGGCTTGGAATCACTTGTGCGCAGGCTTCCTCTTCAGTTTCACGTAAGGCACCGTCAACCAGAGACTCACCGTTTTCCAAAAAGCCACCGGGTAATGTCCAGTAACCTAATCTGGGTTCAATACCGCGTTTGCACAATAATATTTTCCCTTCCCAAACGGGTAGGGTGCCGGTAATTACCCGAGGGTTTTCATAATGAATATGGTCACAATGGGTGCAGACCGATCGCATACGGTGGTCGTCTTCTGGCACCCGCAACACGACTTTGTGCCCACATAGGCTGCAATATTTCATCTCAAACCCTTGTTTTAAACGCGGCTGGCATCATTAATAAAGTAAGCTATTGATTAACGAATGGATTGCTAAAGATACTAAGTGGTTTGGCTTGGCATTTCTATGATATTTTAGGTGTTAATGAATATCGATGGATCGCTATAATCGTGACTCGGTGCCCTGAGTTACCTATTTTACTCAGCATGATCCGAACGATGCTGGTGTGCCGTAATACCATTGATTTTGTTTGATTCATTTGTTGTCCGTTATCTATAGGGTCGTCATGCATGATTAAATTTGATAAGAGTGGCATCGACCAAATTTACGGGGCGCTCAGGACCTATAAGCCGTTGGCGATAGCGGGTGATTATGGGGACGCGGCGGTTTTATTGCCTTTCATTGAAAATGATCAGGGTGAATTAGAGCTGGTGTTGACAGTACGCGCTGCCCACATGAATTCGCATGCAGGAGAAATCGCATTTCCTGGAGGCAAGGTTGAAGACGACGATGACAGTTTGATTCATACAGCCTTACGAGAGACCCACGAAGAAATCGGTTTGGCATCAAAAAATGTCAGAATTCTGGGGCAACTTGACCAGATTATTTCCAAAAATGGCATACGTGTGCAGCCGGTGGTGGCATTTGCAGAACAAGTAGCACCGTTAACTGCCAATCCAGACGAGTTGAGCCATATCTTTACGGTACCATTGTCTTACTTTATTTCTGAAAAGCCGGTGATTCAAACCTATGAATTTAAAGGTTTTTCATGGAAAATGCCTGAATATCATGTCCAGAATCATCGTATCTGGGGACTAACTGCGATGATCATTGTGAATTTTTTAAACATCGCGTATAAAATGAAAATGCCACACGATAAACGGCCACCTGGCCCCACACAATCGTGAATGGACGAAAGAGGCTACATGTCACAAAGTAGATTACAAATAGTCGTTATTAGTGCAGCCCACGAGCTGGAAGACGACCGCCGTTTGGTATGCGAAACCTTGGTAGGCTTGGGGGCCTTTGTCAGTGGGTTTTCGTTTCCTGATGTCTCTGATACCGACCGGTTGAAGCTAAATCAAAAATGTTTGGCTGATGCCGACTATGCCATCGTATTAACAAATCTACGCTATGCCCCGCTAACGCCTGGTGGCGCTGGCTTTGTACATCAAATGGTGGCAGCCATTCAAGCCAAAAATATTCCTATGCTGAGTTTGGTTTACAAAGGCGTTCACAAAACAATCTTAAATGACGATGACGCCCGTCGACAGGCAGATTTTGTATCCTTGCTTAAGGCAGGCCATTATTACGAGTGGCATAACGCTGAAGGTCTTCGGCATGCCACTGAAAAAGCCTATGAGAAACTGCATACCAATTACCCTGCTGGCGGCTGGATTAAAAAAGGCACAGATGCAGACTCTGGTGATGGTAATGCCAGTGTGTCAACCGACAGACAAATTGCCCTTTTAAAAGCAGCGCTTACAGATGCAAGAGCCAATAAAAAGCTGGAAGTAGACAATTCTGAAGTCACGATTGATTATGATTGTAAGGTTTTTTATGGTGGCACCATGAAGAATGAATCAGGTCGCGTGAATCTGACGTGGAACGATATTTTCTTGGCTTTGGGTCCACAATTGCTCAACCCGAGCAGAGAAAATAGTGTGAGAACTGTGCTGGGTGATCAAATTCTAGAGCGTGAAAAAGCCAGCCTTAAAAGGCGTTTCCCGCAGGCCCATGCCTTCGTTGATCTTAGGCTTCAAACCAACCTGTTCAATGTCATCAAAGTGAATTTGATGGCGCAAGGATTGGTTGCGATGACACAGGGGCAATGGCAACTAACGGCATTGGGCGAAAATCATTTGTTGCGCCAAGCCTCATCATTGAAAAACTCATAATTCCAGTTTTGGTCAGACCTTAATAGCACTGACCGAAATGGCATTCCTACCTACCATCGCTACCCCTGACACACTCATCATGTTAACTGTTACCTTGGCGCCCAGTCGCTGTGCATCGCTGATAAATTGATTCAACACTTGGTGCGTGCGAATCTCAGAGCGGTTTGCCGCCATACTGATATTGATGCGCGGTTGGTACTGGCCGGTTTTTAGGCGGGTTAATACTTCGTTGAATAATTGTTGGGTTGCCACTGGGCGGTCTTTGTGGATTTCCCCAAATTCGAAGCGCTTTTGAGTGAACAGCACATTCACTGACTGTCCGGTCATTTGTAACTTTTTCATCTGTAACCAAGATAGTTTTTGGTCAAAGGTCGACGTCAAATCAAATTGCGTCGAAAGGTATTTGAAGGCGTCGTAGCTTGCAACAGAAATAAAGGTATCCACCCGATTGCTGAGTCTTGCCAATACACCACTGAGTTGCTCTGGTGGTAAGGCTTTTTCAGTGGTGTACCTAATGGCTTCATAGGCGACCAAACCATACCCAGACAATATACAATTGCTGTCGATGACCTTGATTTTTATCGGGCTAAGGATGCCTGCATTTTTGCGAACTGCGGCTATGTGATCGCGGTTTTGGAACGTAATATCCCGAATCATCACATGCATTTTCGAAAAATGTTCTGAGGCTGTCAAAATCGTGAGGTGGTTGATGTTGCTTTTGATCAATCGGTCGATTGATTGGGCGACGGTGGCGGTTTCGTTCGCGCCATAAGCCAGAAGCGGTGTCATCTGTTGTTTTTGTGGGTTGCTATAAAACGCCTGGGTGAACTTGACATCGCCGGTATCAATTTCTGGCAATCCTTTCAATACATAGTGTGATGGAATGATGTGCACACCATGTTGTTCCAAGTAGGTGCGTGGAAAATCACAGGATGCATCTAGCGCAATTTGGGACACAGGAGTCACTTTATTCTACCTTTTCTTTGTATTCACACAGATCTTCGATGATACAGGACCCACATTTGGGGGTGCGTGCTACACAGGTATACCGACCATGCAATATGAGCCAATGATGTGCATCCTGTAAAAAAGGCTTTGGCACCTGTTTCATCAGTTTTTGTTCGACCAATTCTACGGTTTTTCCGGTCGCAATCTTGGTTCTATTCGACACGCGAAAGATATGGGTGTCAACCGCAATAACGGGGTGGCCAAAAGCGGTATTGAGCACGACATTGGCTGTTTTTCTCCCAACGCCTGGTAACTTCTCCAACGCAACCCGATCTTCTGGCACTTGACTGTCGTGTTGGGCTATTAGGATATGGCAGGTCTTAATAACGTTTTCGGCTTTGCTGTTAAACAGGCCAATGGTTTTGATGTAGCGCTTAACACCGTCTACACCTAACGCCAACATCTTCTCAGGGGTATTGGCGACAGGATAAAGCAATCGGGTGGCCTTGTTGACGCTGACGTCAGTAGCCTGAGCAGAGAGCAAGACGGCTATGAGTAGTTCAAAAGTTGAATCGTAGAGCAATTCAGTTTTCGGCTCAGGATTTTGCCGTTGTAACCGGGAAAAAATGTCAGTGCGTTTCTGTTGGTTCATAGGGCATTGACTCTTTTAATGTATATGCCCGGTCACACGGACGCGCCGTGATAACGCGGGTTGGTCGTCGACGGCCTTTTGGACGCGCTGCTTTTGACGGTCATCAATGACGTTTTTGCCTGCGATCAACAGGCCAAGTGCAACAAAGGCGCCAGGCGGCAAAACCGCAAAGAGAAACTGGGAATAGTCGGGAATTATCACCCATTTCCAATTGACCGCTGCAGGGCCAAACATGAGTTCCATGCCAGCAAACAATGTGCCTTGGCCAATCACCTCTCGAATAATCCCCAGCAACAGCAGAATGCCCATAAAGCCGATTCCCATCATGGTACCGTCAACCAACGAGCGCCACACGGTGTTTTTACGCGCAAAACCTTCAGCGCGGCCCAATATAATGCAGTTAGTCACGATCAGCGGGATGAAAATACCCAGTATTTGGTACAGCTCAAAAGCATAGGCCTGCATGATCAGTTCGGCTGTTGTGGTAAACGACGCGATAATCATAACAAACGCCGGCAGGCGCACGGTGTCTTGGACGTGATTTCGAATGAGCGATACCGCGACATTGGATCCGATTAACACCAACAGGGTGGCGATGCCTAAGCCCAGCGCGTTGACGACTGTGCCTGATACCGCGAGTAAAGGACACAAACCCAATAGTTGCACCAATGCGGGGTTGTTTCGCCATAGGCCATCTTTAATGATGTCCTGAGTAGGATTTTGCACCGCGGGTGCAGGGCTGTGCGATTCGATACTCATGGTTGCGCTCCCAATAACACGGCTTGGTGCTGCTGATAAAATTGCAGTGCGCGATGCACGGCAGCAATCACGGCACGTGGCGTGATGGTCGCACCGCTCATTTGATCAAAGGCACCGCCATCTTTGACAACCAACCAAGCATCTTCTGCGGGGACAGAAATAGAAACACCATCGAATTGCAGAATCCATGGACTCTTTTTGAGTTCAATGCGATCACCTAGGCCTGGTGTTTCCTTGTGTGAGACCACACGGACGCCCTTAACTTGGCCGTTTTGTGAGATGCCGACCAACAACCGAATGCTTTCTGTATAACCGTCGGGTGCAATGGCTGGCAAAATAACGTCTTGGGTGCTGCGATCAATAAAGTAGGCTGTGCCGTCTTTTACACCCAAAAGGGCTAGGTCGCCGAATAGCTCTTGGGACAGTTGTTGGGGTAACAGTGCCAAATCAGCATCCGCGGTCGGCAGTATTTCATACAGTAACTTGGCCTGATAATGACGTTCGTTTTCCGCGATGCGCTCTGAGGTCATGGTTTGCGTTAAGGCAATGACACCCGCTGTTAAAATTGCAAACAGCCCCAATCCAATGGCATTTTGTCGAATGCTGGTATAGATACTCATGGAGACTCCTCAGGCAATTTATACCCGGAGACAGGCTTTGGTTTTCCATAGGTTCTTGGGCGGGTGTAGTGATCAATAAAGGGCGCAGAGATGTTCATCAACAATACTGCAAAGGCGATCGCATCGGGGAAGTTACCCCAGGTTCTGATGCAATAGGTCAAAATGCCGACACCAAAGCCAAATATGAATTTACCCCTATTACTGGTCGCCGAACTGGCAGGGTCAGTCACGATAAAAAAGGCGCCAAATACGGTTGCACCAGCAAACAGGTGCATCAAGACCGGCATGGCAGAGTCAGCATCAGCAGAAAATGGCAGCGCCAACACCAATAGCCCTGTGAACAAGCCTACAGGACCGTGCCAGCTGATGATTTTGAGAAACAGCAGCAGCAACCCGCCTAACAGAAATGCCAAGTTCACCCATAGGATGCCGTAGAACGGTCCTGCGACATACTCTGGTGTTTGGGCAAGTTCGTCAGCGGTCAGACGCTTGATCTTGGTTTTGTAATGATCCAACGGCGTCGCCATGGTAATGCCATCATAAGCCTGCCACTCAAGATTATGACTGAGTTGTTGGCTAAAGCTGGGCAATGGTTCACCAGAAATGGCTTCAGGGGTGGACCAGGATGTGGTCATGGGTAACGGAAATGAAATTAATACCAATGCAAAGGCAGCCATGGCAGGGTTAAATAGATTTTGACCCAAACCACCGTACAGGTGTTTTACAAATACCATCGCAAAGCCACTGGCAATGACCATGATCCACCAAGGCGCGAATGGGGGCAGTGTGACACCCAAAAGCACCCCAGTTAATACGGCGCTGGCATCCTTAAGCGTTTTCAGCACAGGGCGCTTACGCAGCATCAATATGGCCGCTTCGGCGAGCACCGCAGAAACCACGCAAATCACCGTATTGATCAGGTAGCCCCAGCCATAAAAATAGCTCAGCGCTAATAACCCAGGCAGGGCAGCAACAATGACCCACAGCATAATGCGACTGGTGGTATTGCGACCCATGACATGGGGTGAACTGCGTTGCATAAGGCTCATGGCGCATCACCTGTTTCGGTATGTGATTGCAGGGCTGATTGGGCATCGGCCAACCGTTTTTCTAATTTCTGTAAGGCGCCCGTTAATGCCTCGACACTGGGTAAGCCGTCGGAAACTGCTGTTGCTAATTTTACCCGTGTTTTATCGACTGCCTGCTGTGCCAACACCACCGTGTTTTCCAATGCTTCTTGGGTGACGGGACCGGTAGAGGCTGCTTTCTTGGCCTTGGCACGGGCAACACTGGCTAGAATGGCATCTTTGGCGCTGGCATCCAGTGTTGAAGGTGTATCCTGTGCCTTTGCTGCCTGCGCCTTGGCTGCCTCTGCTGCACGGGCCTTACGTTTGGCATCCTTCTCAGCAGCGTCGCGCTCTAAGCGCGCTTGTCTTTGTTCAAAGCGCAATCGAGATTGATCAGCCTTGATGGTTTCAATGGCTTCCCGTTTTATCTCAGCCTTGGCAAATCGGTAATGTTGTACCAGCGGAATATTACTCGGGCACACCCATGAGCAGGCGCCGCATTCGATGCAGTCACTGAGGCTGTTTAACCTGGCTTGTTCCCATTCGTGGTGTACCGCGTTCCAAAAAAGTTTTTGGGGTAGTAAATTGGCGGGGCAGGCCTGTTCGCATAACCCACACCGTATGCAGGGGTCTGGATCTGGCGCAGTCGGAAACTCAGTGGCACTAGGCACCAATAAACAGTTGGTTACCTTAGACACTGGCGCCGTGATATCAACGTCGTAACCCATCATAGGGCCGCCCATAATAACCCGCGGACGGTTGCCTGTAACCGCAACCTGAGTGGCCGCTAACGCATCTTGAATGGGCGTGCCGATGGTAACCCAATAATTACCGGGGTTGGGCGTGCCTTCACCGGTAATGGTGACCACGCGTTCTGTCATCGGGGTGCCAGAGACAACTGCTTCCTTGATGGCATACAGGGTGCCCGTGTTCTGCATGACAATGCCCAGTGATGCAGGGATGTCGCCAGACGGTACTTCGCGTCCGGTCAGTAAATACACCAACTGTTTTTCGCCACCCGAGGGATATTTGGTGGGGACCACTTTCACTTTAATCCGTGTATCCGTTACTGCCACTAATGCTGCTTTGATGGCGCTAATGGCTTCGGGTTTGTTGTCTTCAATAGCGATGAAGGCGGTACTCGCAGACAAGATTTTTAACGCTATCTGCGTGCCGGTGACGATGTCGGTGGCATGTTCGCGCATAAGGCGGTCGTCTGCGGTGATGTAAGGCTCACATTCAACCCCATTAACGATGAGGGTATGAATTTGGCGTTGACCAAGGTACTTGATGTGCGATGGAAAGCCTGCGCCACCCAGCCCTGTGATGCCGGCTTCCTGAATGCGGCTGACCAATCGCTCTTTGGTCTCTGTTGCCCAGTCGCGCATAGGCGCCATAGACACAGCCTCAGGAGACAATGCGGCTTCTTGATCAGATAAGCTTTCAATGACAATGCTAGGCACCGATAGCCCTGAGGGATGGGCAAAGGGGCGGTCTTCAATCGCTGTCACACGGCCAGAAATCGTGGCATGTACCAGCGCCGATACAGGGTGATGTCCTTTGGCAATGAGCTGGCCCCGTTGCACCTGCTCACCTATTGCGACCAGGGGTTCTGCAGGTAGCCCACTGTTTTGGTGTAGCGGCAATACCACTTTATGGGGTGCGGGTAACCGTGCGATTGGCCGCCCGTTAGACTCCGACTTGTGCTCAGGCGGATGGATGCCACCTGGTAGTGGCCAAATACGATCAACGCGGCTCATGAGTGGTCTCCGCTCGGTCGGTGGCAATAATTTTGGGCGCTTCGGGACTCTGCCATCGCCAATTCGTGATGGTGACCGATTGAGAAACCATGTCAATACAGTCAACAGGGCAGGGTTCTAAGCACAGATCACAACCGGTGCACTCTTTTTCGATAACTGTGTGCATTAATTTTGCAGCGCCTAAAATGGCGTCAACGGGGCAGGCTTGAATGCATTTGGTGCAGCCGATGCATTCATCTTCACGTATCACTGCAATACGATTTTGCTCAGCGTCGGGATCTTCTGCATCAAGTTCTAATACGGGTAAATCCAATAAATCGGCGAGCGCTTCTACCGTTGCCATACCGCCGGGAGGGCACTTATTGATAGCGTCTCCGCCTGCAATGGCATCTGCATAGGGTCGGCAGCCTGGGTAGCCACATTGTCCGCACTGGGTCTGGGGTAGCAGGTTGTCGATACTTTCGACCAAGGGGTTGCCTTCGGGTTTAAACCGAATGGCCGCATACCCCAATAGCGCACCGAAAATGATGGCCAAGATCAACAGGGCGATGACGGCAGTTAATATGGTCACGTGAACAATGTCCCACTCATGCCGGTGCCAATCCAGCAAATCCCATGAATGCGAGGGACATCATACCGGCAGTGATCAGACCAATTGCGGAACCCTTAAAGGGTTTGGGTACATCAGATTGATTGAGCCTTTCGCGCATGGCTGAAAATAAAATCAATACCAACGCGAATCCCAAAGAAGCGCCTAAGCCGTAGATCAGTGAGGTAAAGAAGGTGTTGTCCTTCTTGATGTTCAATAAGGCAACGCCCAATACCGCGCAATTGGTTGTGATCAGTGGCAGGAAAATACCCAAAACGCGATACAGCAACGGACTGGTTTTACGAACGACCATTTCGGTGAACTGAACCAATACCGCAATCACGAGAATAAAGGAGATGGTTTTCAGGTAGGTGAGGCCCAACGGCACCAGTATCCATTCAAACACCAGATAGCTAGATACCGACGACAGGGTTAATACAAATGTGGTGGCTAAGGCCATGCCGATGGCAGTTTCAAGTTTGTTTGAGACACCCATGAAGGGGCACAAGCCAAGGAATTGCACCAGTAAGAAATTATTCACCAATATGGTGCTGACAAACATTAAAACGTAGTCAGACATCTGTACTCCAGAAAAATGCTGTTCGTCGGGGGAGTGAAGGCATCAATGAAGATGCCAGCAACTTTCCCTAACAATGGCCACGACCACAGTTAGCTCACACGTGTTCCCGGGATGCAGGATTCATGTGCTTCCAATATCCAGAAGTCATCGTCACCAGCGGCCAATACCATGCCTTCAGACATGCCAAACTTCATTTTCCGGGGCGCTAAATTAGCGACCAATACCAAGTTTTTTCCAACCAAATCGCTGGCTTTGTATTTGCTCTTAATACCGGAAAATACGTGTCGTGTACCTAGCGCGCCCACATCTAAGGTCAACGACAGCAGCTTTTTAGCGCCTTCAACGTCGGCAGCTTCAACAACCTTTGCGACCCTAAGGTCTACTTTAGCAAAGTCGTCAAATTGTATGGTGTCACCAACAGGGTCAACCCTGGCGTCTGTCTCTGGCTGCGCAGTTTCAGTGGCAGCGGCTGGTATAGAGACCACAGAATCTGCCTGCATGGCGTCAATCTGTGTTTTTTCTATGCGGGTAAGCAACGGCTTAAAGGGTTGCAATGCGGTTCCGGTGAAATCATCTGCCAAGGTCGCCCAAGTCAGTGTTTCAATGTTCATGAACTGGGCAGCATCAGACGCCATTTTAGGCACAACGGGTGCCAGGTAGGTCATGATGATACGGAACATGTGAATACCCATTGAGCACACACGCAATACAGCGGCGTCAGAGTCGGGTTGTTTTGCCATGCTCCAAGGTGCCTGTCCTTGAATGTATTCGTTGGCCAAGTCAGCCAATGCCATGATGTCACGAATGGCCTTGCCATATTCACGATGTTCAAACTGTTCAGCGATCTTGTCACCGTCAGCAATAAAACGCGCATAGAGTTCCGGGTCAGCAATATCGTCTGATAGACGACCCCCTAACTTGTTAACAAAACCAGCGCAGCGACTGGCGATATTGACCACTTTGCCGACCAAGTCGCTGTTGACGCGTTGGACAAAGTCATCGAGATTCAAGTCCAAATCATCCACCCCGGCACCCAACCGTGCAGCATAGAAATACCGCAGATATTCTGGGTTTAAATGGTCTAGATAGGTTTCGGCAGTAATAAATGTTCCACGGCTCTTGGACATCTTCTCGCCATTGACGGTCACATAGCCATGTGCCCACACGCCCGTTGGCTTTCTGAAACCAGAAGTTTGCAACATCACGGGCCAAAATAGTGCGTGAAACGCGATAATGTCCTTGCCGATATTGTGGTACAGCTCTGTGTCGCTACCGTCTTTCCAATAGGTATCGAAATCTAGGTCGTCGCGGCGCGCGCATAAGTTTTCAAATGCGCTCATGTAGCCCACGGGTGCGTCTAACCACACATAAAAATACTTGCCGGGCGCACCGGGTATTTCAAAACCGAAATAGGGCGCATCGCGAGAGATGTCCCAGTCTTGAAGGCCAGTATCTAGCCATTCAGCGAGCTTATTCGCAACAGAGTCAGCCAGTGTGCCAGAACGGGTCCATTCTTTTAGCATATCGGTATATTGGGATACCGTTAAAAAGTAATGTTCAGAATCTTTCTCAATCGGTGTGGCACCAGAGATAGCACTGCGTGGATTGACCAATTCTTTTGGTGTGTAGGTAGAGCTACAGACTTCACAGTTGTCGCCGTACTGGTCTTCAGCGCCACACTTCGGACAGGTGCCCTTAATGTAACGGTCAGCCAAGAACAGTTGTTTTTCTGGATCAAAAAACTGGCGTACGTTACGCACAGCAATCAGGCCATTGGCCTTGCACTGCTGGTAGATATAGCCAGACAGTTTTTCGTTTTCAGGCGAATGGGTTGTGTAGTAGTTGTCGTATTCAACCAAGAAGCCTTTGAAATCTTTTTGGTGCGCCACATTAACTGCATCAATCAGTGCTTCAGGCGTGATGCCGGCTTTTTCAGCGCTCAACATAATGGCGGTACCGTGCGTGTCGTCTGCACAGACCGTTGTGCACAGATGGCCGCGTGCGCGTTGAAAACGAGCCCAGATATCGGTTTGGATATGTTCCAACATGTGACCTAAATGGATAGGGCCATTGGCATAGGGCAAAGCGCTGGTCAGTAAGATTTTTCGTTGAGTGGGCACGAGGTCAGAATTCCGATGATTAAAAGGCTGAATGAATGCTGATTCTACCTGTGCAAGGCTTGAATATAAAGCGCCTAAGGCTGCCAATATGCGTTGATTAGGCATTTTAATTCGCTATAGGAAACAGTACTATCGAACACAAAGGGCCAACCATTGGCCGAAACTGAACGTTAACACTGGATTCATCCTCTATGTCTATTGCTGCCACATTACACGAATGCCTTGCTCAATTTGTAGATCCCAATGCTGACCGTCCGTTATCTGACACCTTAACAGTGTCTGAGTTGATCGAAACCGACACGGCCGTAACCCTGAGGCTGACCTTGCCCTATGCGGCTGGTTTATTTGCAAGGGGCCTAGAAGGCCTGTTGATGACAGCGATTCAAGAACTGATCGGTGACCGTGCGCTAGCGCTGACCGTTGATTGGGAAGTGGCTGCAGCCGACCTCTCGGAGCGCCATGAAGCCATTGCTGGCGTCAAACACATTATTGCTGTCGCATCAGGCAAAGGTGGTGTGGGGAAGAGCACCACAGCGACCAACGTCGCACTGGCGTTGCAGCAACAGGGGGCATCTGTTGGGATTTTGGATGCCGATATCTATGGTCCTAGCCAAGCGATGATGTTAGGTGTTGCAGCTGGCACCCGACCTGAAGTTCAGGACGAAAAGTGGATGCTGCCCGTTGAATCCTTGGGCATTAAAAGCATGTCGATGGCCTATTTGATCGACGAGTCGCAGCCAATGGTATGGCGTGGGCCTATGGTCAGTAGCGCGCTACAGCAAATGCTGTTTCAAACCCGTTGGGGCGCACTCGATTATTTGGTGGTCGATATGCCACCGGGAACGGGAGACATTCAGCTTACCTTTTCTCAAAAAGTACCAGCTACCGGTGCTTTAATCGTGACAACACCGCAAGATATTGCTCTGCAAGATGCAGTAAAAGGCATTGAAATGTTTCGCAAGGTCAGCATTCCCGTGTTGGGGATCGTCGAGAATATGTCGATGCATATTTGCTCAAATTGTGGACATGAAGAAGCGATATTTGGCGAATTGGGTGGATCTAAAATTGCCGAAACCTATAACACAAGGTTGCTAGGCAGTATGCCTTTAGATGCCAGTATCCGACACCAAGTAGACGGTGGCCAGCCGTCGGTAGTGAGTGAGCCAGACGGCGTCATCTCTGGAAAATACCACCAAATTGCACTAGGTTTAGCTGCAGAAATTGCCGCTGCTGTGCGAACGGCAACCCCATTAGCCAGTATTGAAATTGCAGAGGATTAACCATGAACCGACAACAGCATTTTATGAGCCCAGCCCGCGTTGCAGCCATGATATTAACGCCGCTGTTGTTCGTGCCATGGGCGCAGGGTGCAGAACGACAGTTTGTACCTGGCCAAGACGTCACGGTGGTGAAGGTGCTTACGGCGTCTGATAATTACCATATGACGTTGGGTTTCGGAAAGCTCGACAGCAAAATTGGCAACATGGGCTATTTTGCCTATGAGCAGCAGGGTCAGTGGTCAGCGTTGGGTTCTGGAGCCGGCGCAAACAGTGGTGCCTCAATGCGCCGTTTGGCCGTGAAAGGCGAGGCGTTTGACGATCCACAGCAGCCCTATGAAAATTGGGTGCAGGGCGTGAAATTTGACCTGTTTGTATCTGAGAACAAGGTTGGAACGACCTATCAATGGGAGGGCGCTGGCGTAGGTATGGGGCTGGTGATTTCTCCGCTTGGGCCAAACGTTTCAATGCACCTCACCTTGGGTGGTGATTTTTCACCAGCCTTCGCACAATTCAACAGTGCGGGCGGTGCCGATTATCAGTGGAATAGCTATCAAGAGTTGGAGTATTTCTTTACTGATCGCTTGGGTGTCACCTTACGTCATACCAGATTGAGTACCGGCAAGGATTTCGCGCTTGAGCGGAAAGATGACCAGTTGTGGGTTGGCGTACGTTTGATGTTCTAATTGGGATAGTTAGACCAGACCAGACCAGACCAGAGTTGATCTGGCCAATCACGGAAGTCCTACGATCGGTGTGCCGCCATACTGGCCAGATTGAATTTCAATGCGACTTTCAATCTTGCCATTGCGGTATTGCTCTACCTTGATCGGTATAAAACCATAATCTGACGCCACCCAGTAGCGTTTTGACACGCTGGGTCGGTTGGCGTTGTTTTCATATAACAACAGGGTATTTAATTTGCCTGCGGGCGTATCCAGTACCTGAACTCTAATTACCGTGAATTCCAACGTGCTTTGCTTGTCCCAGTCCTGAACGACCTGCGAATACGTTTCTCCTAGCAGTACTGCTATTTTGTTTTGCACCGCACCCTGTGACAGCGAAAGAAACTCATCGCGAAGATGTTGCATCAGATTGACTTGGAAGCTACCCAGATCCACCACGTCATCACTCATGTTAAATATAGTGGCCTTTTCTTTGGTGATGACCCGAATGACCGCTCTTTCGCGGTCAAACTCCATTGATTTTTCCTTTTTTGAGAGCCCGACGCGCGCATTGCTGGTGTAGCTGATAGGAAGGGATTCTGTATCCATCCAGGCAAACCGGGCGACTTCTGACAGGGATACCAGCGGGTGTTTGGTGGTGAGTGTGAGGCTCCACGAGCCATCAGAATTGGGTTGTAGAGATTGCTCTCCATTGACTGAGAGATCAACCGTGCCAAACTTGGTGGCTTTGAGCGACATGGTAAAAGGCGTGAGACCAGCCTGTAGTAACCCGCTATAGAGGCACAACAGTAAGGTAGCTTGGAGTGTTCGTTTAAGGTGTGCCATTTTCCAAATGATATCCATTTGCATCTAAACAGAGACCATTAAGATAACAGCGATTATCTTTCATGCAAATGTTGTTTTGCAGAAACCATTCTATTGCCATGGGAAAAATTTGATGTTCTAGCGCCAATACCCGCGTTGCTAGGGTGTCTGGGGTGTCTGATGACGTAACAGACAGGGCAGCCTGAATAATATTGGGTCCATCATCTAGCGCGGCGGTTACAAAATGCACCGTAGCACCATGGCGGGTGGCGCCTTCAGCGATGGCGCGTTCGTGGGTATGCAATCCTTTAAATTCTGGCAGTAACGCAGGGTGGATGTTAATCATCCGACCTTCAAATTGGGCGACAAAATCAGCAGACAATATCCGCATAAAGCCCGCCAAAACCACCAGTTTGGGATCAAAGCGGTGAATCAATTCAGCCAATGCAGCGTCATAGTGCGCGCGATCACCAAAAGCAGTGTGATCAAGGATGACGGCTGGAATGCCCGCACGCGATGCACGGGCTAGTCCTTTGGCGTCTGCTTTATTGGAGATGACGGCAGCAATAGGTTGGCTGATAGCGCCCGATTCGACGCCATCGATAATGGCTTGTAAATTGGTGCCACCACCCGATATCAACACCACCATGCCCTGTGGGGTCATGACGTAATGCCTTCCAATATTACCCGTGCATCACCTGTTTGCTTGGCAATGCTGCCCAGTACCACAGGAGACTCGCCTTCGCTTTCAAGCAAGGCGGTTACGGCGGCAACCTCAGCCGGTGATACTGACAAGATCATGCCAATGCCACAGTTAAAGGTGCGGAACATTTCAAAATCTGAAATGCCACCGGTTTTTTGAAGCCAGTCAAAAATAGCTGGTTTCTTCCAGCTGTTGGTATCGATGTTGGCCTGTGTACCCTCTGGCAATACGCGCGGAATATTTTCTTGAAAACCCCCACCCGTTAAATGGGCAACGGCATTGACCTTGCCTGAATGCACGGCAGCCAATATTGATTTCACATAAATGCGGGTCGGTGTGAGTAAGACCTCGCCAAAGGTGCTGTCTTCAAAGGTATCGGTTAATTGTGTGTTGCTGATTTCCAACACCTTACGAATCAATGAGTAACCATTTGAATGGGGTCCCGATGACGGCAAGCCAATGAGTACATCGCCCGCGGTGACTTTGCTGCCATCAAGGATGTTGTCTTTCTCGACAACACCGACACAGAAGCCTGCGAGGTCATAATCGCTGCCTTCATACATGCCCGGCATTTCAGCGGTTTCACCGCCCACCAATGCGCAATGGGATTGCACGCAGCCATCAGCAATACCCTTCACCACTTCAGCGGCCGTGTCGATGTCCAAATGGCCAGTCGCGTAATAATCTAAGAAAAATAAGGGTTCGGCGCCACAAACAATGAGGTCGTTTACGCACATGGCTACCAGGTCGATGCCAATGGTATCGTGTTTGCCCATATCTAAAGCCAAACGTAATTTTGTACCCACACCATCAGTGCCAGAAACCAAAACGGGCTTGCGGTATCCTTCTGGAATCTCACATAACGCGCCAAAGCCGCCAAGGCCACCCATCACTTCTGGGCGTTTGGTTTTTGCAGTGTATGACTTGATTCGATCAACGAGTGCATTGCCAGCATCTATGTTCACACCAGAATCTTGATAGCTTAGGGATTTGCTCATGTCGTTAAGGGCTCCGAAGTGGGGCTTGGCAACGCTTGCATCGTTGGAAACAAGGGCGCTGTGAATGAAATAGGTCGATTGTCGGGAGCGGGGCCACTGATTGCTGTTTTATTCACATCAAAAACAGTGATCGACGCGGTACATTGTCCGTGCCGCCAATCTATTGGAGGCGAATGTTATCAGATCAGATCAATTAAAGTTATTAAGTAATGAATAAAAATTGGGAGTTTGGCAGAATGGTTTTTCGTCGAATTAATCTATAATGACGCACCTGTGCCTAGACATCGGGAAGGCCAGAAAGTATGTGGGTTTGAGGGGATATCATGGTTGTCTATCGGTGGATAGTTGTTTTGTGTGTTGGCCTGTTCGTCACGGTGATGCCGGCGGGTGCTGCAGAATTTGTAAAGGATTTGTACCAAGCCACTGAAGTGGTGTCAGTAGATGCCACTGACAATGAAATTAATCAGGCGATGTCCGATGGCTTGGCATCCGTCATTGTGCGCGTGTCTGGCTCGACGACGAGTTTGGCCCATCCTGTCATATTAGATGCGCTTAAAAGCCCAAAGCAGTTCTTATCGCGCTTCCGATACGAGCCCAGCACTGAAATACAGACCAACCGCTTGGGTGAGGTGGTACACACCAAAAAATTTGTATTGGATTTTGATGTCTTTCGGGTAAAAACCTTGTTGTCATCAGGATTGGTGCCGGTATGGGATGACATGCGGCCCACAATTTTGACCTGGATTGCCGTTGAACGGACCAACAGGCGAGAGATTTTATCATCGCTCACAACGGACGATGTTTTTTTGAAAATGGATAAGGTTGCACGTGAACGTGGCCTGTCCTATGAGTTACCCGAAATGGATCTCATTGACCAACTGTCTATCAGTGTGTCAGAGGTGTGGGGGCTATTTCCTGATGTTATTTTGAATGCATCGAGCCGTTATAACCCAGAAATGGTGTTAGCGGGCCGGATTTACCTCGGTCCTCTGGGCAAATGGAATGCAGATTTTCTGATTATTGCCCACAACACCACAAAGCGACTTCAAGCCAGCGCTGACACAGTTGAAGACTTGTTTGGTCTTATTGCGGACCCTGTGGCCGAAATGATGTCACGACAATATGCGGTGGTATTGGGTGGTAGCAACCTATCATCAACGGTCATCGGTGTCTCAGACGTAGCCTCATTAAAAGACTATGCCGCGGTACTCAAATTGTTTCAGTCAATGGGTCCGGTAAATCATGTGCAGGTAGGTGGGGTGGAAGGGGATAATGTGATCCTCAATGTAGATAGCTACGGCAGCGATCAGAAGTTAATCGATAATTTGCTGCTGTACCGCGACCAGCTCACAGCCACTGACCTAGTCAATCGACCTGATGACCGGCCCGATAGCGAAAAGTGGTACCAATGGCACAGCCAAACAAACGCCCAATAAGGGAAGTTAACCATGAACAATAAACTGTGGGTTTTTGTTGGCGTTTTGGTTTTCGCCGCTTTGATCTATTTGCTAAATCCGGTCTTATCGCCCTTTGTTACCGGATTGGCCATTGCCTATATGGCAGATCCAGCTGCAGATTGGCTGGAAAGCAAAGGCTTAAGCCGCACTGGCGCAGTCGCGTTGTGTTTTGCAGCCCTAACGCTGGTATTGACATTGTCATTGGTGATACTGCTGCCAATGCTAATGCACCAAGCAAAAATTCTGATTGGCCTCATTCCACAGGGATTAACCTGGATTGATGAAGCACTTTTGCCCTGGGTACAAACCCAACTGGGCATTAGTCTGGCGGATATTGACTGGAAAACCCTGTGGACCGGGGTTGATTGGTCTGCCACCACCAATTTCTTATCGGGGCTGCTGGGAAATATTGGTCAATCAAGTGCGACCATGCTGACCGTGCTCGCCAACTTGGTGTTAATACCGGTCGTGACATTTTATTTGCTGAGAGACTGGGATAAGTTAGTCGCGAATATTGATAGCCTGATTCCTTTTAGACATCAGGCTCGGGTTAGACAGCTCGCCAATGAATGTCACCAAGTCTTGAAAGCCTTTATTCGAGGACAACTGCTGGTCATGTTGGCGTTGGCGCTCATGTATAGCACTGGTTTAATGGTGATTGGATTAGACCTGGCGCTGATAATCGGCATTGTGGCTGGATTGGCGAGCATCATTCCCTATATGGGCTTCATCATTGGCATAGGCGCGGCACTGTTGGCGGCTGTGTTTCAATTTCAAGACTGGCTGCCAATTGTAGGTGTGATTATGGTCTTCGGTATTGGGCAAATGATTGAAAGCATGGTGCTGACGCCTTTGCTTGTGGGTGATAAAATTGGTCTTCACCCGGTCGCTGTCATTTTTGCATTGATGGCCGGTGGCCAATTATTTGGATTTGTCGGCATGCTCATCGCGCTTCCAGTAGCGGCGGTCATTATGGTCATTTTGCGCCACGTGCATGGCGGCTACATGGACAGCGATTTTTATCATCCTGAAGCGACAACGCAAGACAATAAAGCGGCCAAAAATGCGCCGTAACCAATAACAAAAATCAACCATTGCCTTTTAGAATGTGTCACACACATCGGAGGGTGTAGAGGGTTACTATGCAACCGTATTCGAGTTTTGGTCTCTTAAAGCATGCGCTCACCTTCCATGAAAATTGGCAGCGTGCTTGGAGAAACCCCGTTCCTAAAAAGCACTATGACGTGGTTATTGTCGGCGGTGGCGGCCATGGTTTAGCGACGGCCTATTATCTGGCGAAAGTGCACGGCATTACCAATGTGGCGGTGCTTGAAAAGGGCTATCTAGGCGGGGGCAATACGGCACGAAACACCACCATTGTGCGGTCCAACTATTTGTGGGACGAGGCTGCCCACCTCTATGAGCACTCGATGAAATTGTGGGAAGGCTTGTCCCAAGAACTCAATTTCAATGTGATGTTTTCTCAGCGTGGCGTACTGAATCTCGGTCATACCCTACAAGACATGCGTGACATTCAAAGAAGGGTGAATGCAAACCGCCTCAATGGCATCGATGGTGAAGTGTTGGATGCGAAGCAGGTGCAGGAATTGGTGCCAATTTTAGACTGTTCACAGCAAACCCGCTTTCCCGTGATGGGTGCTTCTTGGCAGCCTAGAGCCGGTGTGGCGCGCCATGATGCTGTCGCATGGGGCTTTGCGCGAGCAGCTGATGCCTTGGGCGTCGACTTGATTCAACAATGTGAAGTAATTGACATTGAAACCGAAGACGGTGCTGCGACAGGCGTGATGACCAAACAGCATGGCCGTATCACAGCGGGTCGCATTGGCTGCGTGGTTGCCGGAAACTCCAGTGTGTTGGCTAACATGGTGGGATTGCGATTGCCGCTAGAGTCTCATCCACTGCAGGCCATGGTGTCTGAGCCTATAAAGCCGATATTGGATACGGTGGTGATGTCCAACCATGTACATGGGTATATCTCGCAGTCTGATAAAGGCGATCTGGTCATTGGAGCAGGTATTGATGGTTATGTCGGTTATGGCCAACGCGGTTCTTACCACACCATTGAACACACGGTGCAAGCGATATTGGAGCTGTTCCCAATTTTTAGTCGCGTTCGAATGAACCGCCAGTGGGGCGGCATTGTGGATACCTGTCCAGATGCCTGTCCGATAATTTCTGCGACCCCCGTCGAGAATTTGTTTTTCAATTGTGGCTGGGGTACGGGTGGATTCAAAGCCACACCCGGATCAGGACACGTGTTTGCCGCAACTTTAGCCAAGGGTGAAGCCCACCCATTGGCTAAGCCATTTTCACTGGACCGCTTCGACACGGGGGCGCTCATCGATGAACACGGCGCCGCCGGTGTTGCACACTAAGGGAACCTCAATCATGTTATATATTCATTGCCCTTACTGTGAAGAGCACCGTTCTGAAGAAGAATTTCATTATAAGGGCCAAGCACATATTGCCCGGCCTGATGACCCTGATAACTGCACTGATGTTGAGTGGGCAGATTTTATCTACCGCCGAGACAACCCGCGTGGCGAACACAAAGAACAGTGGTATCACACCGTCGGTTGTCGCAAGTTTTTTAATGCCATCCGTGACACCCAGTCTTATGAAATAAAGACGACCTACAAAGTGGGCGAACAACCGGACATGGCTGCAGGCATTGTCACGGGGCAGCAGGGAAGTAACGCATCATGAGCCAAACGAATTTACGGATTAGCGGCGGCCGTATCCGCCGTGACAGACCCATTGCGTTTACCTTTAATGGGCATCGTTATGCCGGTTATGAAGGCGACACCCTAGCTTCGGCCTTGTTAGCCAACGGCGTTGATGTGGTAGGGCGTAGTTTTAAATACAGCCGCCCACGCGGTGTTATGGGCATGGGCGCAGAAGAGTCTAATGCCATTGTGCAACTAGGCGCTACCGACGCGACTGAGGTGCCAAACGTTAGGGCCACGCAACAAGCGCTATATGACGGTCTGGTGGCAAGATCAACCAATGGTTGGCCCAATGTCAATTTCGATCTGATGGGCTTAGTGGGAGCATTGGCACACCGTTTGATGCCACCCGGTTTCTACTACAAGACTTTCATGCGACCCGCATTTTTGTGGCAGTCCTATGAAACCCTCATTCGTAAAGCAGCGGGCATGGGGTCGTCACCTGTAGCGCCTGATGTAGATCGCTATGACCACATGAACCACAGCGTGGATGTCGTCATCGTCGGTGCTGGTCCCGCAGGCTTGGCCGCAGCTCTGGCTGCAGGAAAAACCGGCGCGACCGTTATTTTGGTTGATGAGCAAGAGGAAGTAGGCGGCCAGTTATTGCACCGACAGGCTAAAATTGACGGCATGCTAGGCGCCGATTGGGTCGAGCAGGCCTTGGCCATACTGTTGTCTCTACCCAATGTGACCGTGATGGCCCGCACAACGGCCACCGGATACCACGACCATAATTTCATCACGCTACATGAGCGCGTATCGGATCACCTAGCCGACCAGGCACCAGAGCAGAGCGTTCGTCAACGCATGCACCGGGTCCGTGCACAATCGGTATTGCTGGCAACGGGTGCCATTGAACGACCTTTGGTGCTCGCCAACAACGATGTTCCAGGTTGTATGTTGGCATCTGCGGTGTCGGCCTATATCAAACGGTATGCTGTCATGCCGGGTAAAGATTTGGTCCTGATGACCGCGCAGGACGACGGCTATCGGGCAGCGATTGATTGGCACGATGCAGGCCATAAGGTGGTCGCTATTATCGATGCACGGGTAACCGCTGGAGACGACTGTACACAAGCAGCGCGGTCTCGCGGCATCGCTATTTTTCCGCAGTCGGGTGTGATCGAAGTGATCGGCACCACGCGGGTGAAAGCCGTGAAGGTGGCAGCCTTATCGCCTAACGGCGAACAGGTGGTGGGCAACACGCAAACGCTCATCTGCGACACGTTGGCGATGTCAGGTGGGTGGTCACCCGCCATACATTTGTCTTGCCACACTGGCGCAAAGCCAGAATGGCGTGAGGATATTGCCGCATTTGTGCCCGGGTTGACGGTGCAAAAGCAGTGGCTGGCAGGTTCAGTCAAGGGTGATTTTCGGTTGGCAGACTGTTTGTCTACAGGGTCTGAGGCGGGTAATGCAACCGCTGCGTTCTGTGGGTTTACTAGTACTGATGCCGTACCGCACCAGTGGCAGGTAGATGACTGGGACGATGGCCCAGCAATGGCGTATTTCCACGTGCCCCATACCAAAGCAACCAGCCGTGCGCCTAAGCAATTTGTCGATTTTCAGACCGACGTGACCGCCGCAGGCATTGAAATGGCGACCCGTGAAGGCTACGAATCGATTGAGCATGTCAAACGCTATACTGCCATGGGCTTCGGTACAGACCAGGGTAAGACCGGTAATATCAACGGCATGGCTATCACGGCACGCGCACTGGGCAAGACCATTCCAGAAACGGGCACCACCATTTTTAGACCCAATTACACCCCTGTTACCTTTGGTGCGGTAGTGGGTAGACACAGTGGCCAATTATTTGATCCTGAACGCTACACCGCCTTGCACCGCTGGCATCTTGCCCGAGAGGCAGTTTTTGAAGATGTTGGCCTGTGGAAGCGTCCCCGTTATTTTCCGTTGGCGGGCGAAACCATGGACGAAGCAGTGGCAAGAGAGTGCCTAGCAACCCGAAACGGTGTGGGCATTCTTGATGCGTCGACGCTGGGTAAAATTGACATTCAGGGCAATGATGCGCGCGAATTTCTAGGGCGGGTATACACCAATGCTTGGGCCAAGTTGGCAGTAGGCAAGTGCCGATATGGATTGATGTGTGGTGAAGATGGCATGGTGTTTGATGACGGCGTAACCGCCTGCTTGGCAGACAACCATTTTGCAATGACCACGACCACAGGCGGGGCCGCTCGCGTATTGGAGTGGCTCGAGCACTATCATCAAACCGAATGGCCAGACATGGAGGTGTATTTTACCTCAGTGACCGACCATTGGGCGACGATTACCCTATCGGGCCCACAGAGCCGCGCGCTGTTGGCTGAAGTGTCAGATGGCATCGATTTGTCAGGTGACGCATTCAAGTATTTAGATTGGCGGCAGGGGTCTGTTGCAGGTGTTCCAGCCCGTGTATTTAGAATTTCATTTACCGGTGAATTGTCTTTCGAAATCAATGTGCAGGCCCATTACGCCATGCACGTATGGGAAGCCATATTCGCATTGGGCGATCGTTTTGGATTGACGCCCTACGGCACAGAATCCATGCACGTGTTGCGTGCAGAAAAGGGTTTTATCATTACCGGACAAGACACAGATGGTTCAGTCACGCCATTTGACTTGGGCATGGGTTGGTGTGTTAGCGATGCAAAGCCATTCAGTTATATTGGTAAGCGCGGTATGGCACGCCAAGACTGCATCAGAACCGACCGCAAACAGTTGGTTGGTCTGTTAACGGTCGATCCCAATCAGGTGTTGCAGGAAGGCGCGCAGGCCGTTGATGATCCTGAGCAAACCATTCCCATGACCCAGCTGGGCCATGTAACGTCTAGCTATTTTAGCCATTGTCTGCAGCGCAGCATCGCCATGGGCTTCATTCGCAATGGTCATGCACGTATGGGCGACATTGTTTATTATCCCAATCTGGATGGCACAGCAACAGCCGCTGAAATTTGTAGTCCGGTATTTTTAGATCCAGAAGGAGCGCGCCAACATGTCTGACCGTCAGGAACGTGACCAAACACGCGTGTGGATGCAGCAATTGCCCAGTGGTGATGTGCGCGTAGAAAGCCCGTTGTACCATGCCGATTTGCCCTCGATGATGGCCACTAATGCCGATGCCGATACTGCTGGCGGCGTTGCATTAGCAGAATTACCGCTACAGGCGCATCTGGTCATACGAGGCCGTGCTGAGGCACCGGGATTTCAGGAAAGCCTAACCCAAGCACTCGGGCTGCAAGTGCCGACCCGCCTATCCAGTGTGTCAGACGGCAGTCAAACCCTTCGTTGGATCGGGCCAGATGAATGGTTGCTCACAGCCCCAGCATCGCAAGCCTTTGACATTGAAACGAAGTTGAGAGCTGCTCTGCCTGGGCACATAGCGGTGGTTGATGTGTCGGGCGGCAACACCATTTTGCTGTTGTCTGGTTTGCACGCACGCAGTGTCCTTAAAAAGAGTACCTCCTACGATGTATCAGACCGCAATTTTCCACTTGGCAAAGTCGTCACCACGACGATGGGTAAAAGTCAGGCGGTGATTCGGCGGGTGGATGAACTGGGTTGGGAATTGATTATTCGCCGTAGTTTTGCCGATTACCTGTGGTTATGGCTGCAGGATGCCAGTGCCGAATACGGGCTCTCTGTTCATGAATAGGGTTACCAGCAAAGGGGTTGTCACCCGTGTTGACTGGCGTGGTGACTGGCGTGTTATCAGCCGAGTTGTCTGGAGTGTTTTCTGTGGTTAAAACACCCAAGAACACGCCAAGACAGATACCGCTAGCGATTCAAGTGTCAGATCATTCGCTGTTAGATAATTTCTATGTTGGCAGCAACGCAGAGTTGATGGCCTATTTGTCAGCCTTTGATGTGCAGGATGAGCCTTCGACACTGTTGTGGGGCGAACCCGGTGTGGGCGTGAGCTTTTTGTTGCAGGCCATGGCCAATGCACACCATGCGCCCTATATACCGCTGTCGCATATCAAAGACATTGGTCCAGAAATGCTGCAGGGGATGGAGTCTATGCCCCTTGTATGTATCGATGATCTGGATTTGGTGCGGGGTAACTTGGTGTGGCAGGAAGCCCTGTTTCACTTCTTTAACGCGTCTCGACAACTGGGTCATGCGATTTTATTTGGTAGCCATGTGGCACCCGGTGGGTTGGATTTAGAGTTGGACGATTTGCTGTCGCGGTTGACCTGGGGACACTGCTTTCAGGTGATTGGTCTGACCGACGACGAAAAAGAAGAGGCATTGATACAGCGTGCCAATCAAAAAGGATTGGAGTTAGACAATGTCGTTGCCCAGTACTTGTTGACCCATTATCCCCGTGATTTACAGCGACAATTTCAATTGTTGGATCAACTAGACCATGCCTCTTTGGCAATGAAACGACGCCTCACGATTCCGTTTATCAAATCCTTTCTCGGAAAGTAGGGGGCCGGCAAGCGGCTGCCCATTACTTTTCACCAAAGTCTGACCAAATGCGCTGTAACACCAAGATTTGATCTTCAGATGATGTGAAACTCAGGTTGTTGGTTTCCATCAAAAACCGGCGCTCGTCATCAAAGGCATCAGCGTCTAGGCTAGGCAACACGTCGAACACCGAACGGATATCAAATGGAATGTCGCGTTGGTAGGCGTCAAATAAATTGCCCAACCACACCTCAGCCATGTCGACGTCTTCTACATACAAAATGCCGGTCTCGACATCCAATTCAAGTTCATTAATCACGTCAATCGCAGGGTCGCCCATGTCCAATAGGTCTTGTCGGGATTTACCCGACGAACTTGCAATGCCCGCATCCCATTCTGTCCAATGGTCTTCAGGGCGAATAAATACACTCTTATAAGAACCATCTAACAGGATCCAAGAAAGAGCAATGGGATAGCTCTGTTCGGTAAATCCACTTGGCTCAATGGTCATAAAACTGGGATGGTTCACAATATTTAGTTCCCTGATTGGTTAAAAGCAGCGGTATAATAACGCTTTTATCATAGGGGTAGCCAGACATTGTCAGAACGTAAATCACGCGACTTTTTTGCTCGCGACGAAGAAACCCAAAAAGAATTCCTCCATTACACTTGGTGTAATCAGTGCATGGCCAGTGATTTGGGTATGACCCATCCAGTAGAATATGAAATAGCAGGGGATGTATTTATTGAGGGCGCCTGTGCGGTCTGTGGAGATACCGTTACCACGGAGCTTCAAGACGACGATGAATCCTCCGACGAGCAGTGAGCAGTAGTCTGTGAAACTGTTGTTTGAAGACGCGCATCTGCTCATCGTAGATAAGCCAGCAGGGTTGATGATGCATCCTAGTTGGCTTGATAAGCATGAAACCGACTTTGCACAGGCTCGCGCTGAAGCCCATGCTGGGCAAAAGCTACATACCCTGCATCGGCTAGACCGTCCTACCAGTGGTATTTTGTTATTTGGCAAACACCCCGAAGTCGCACGGCGCATGATGACCAGTTTTCAACGTCATGAAATAGATAAGTATTATCTGTGCATTGCCCGTGGCTGGACACCGGAAAAGGGGCGTATAGACAAGGCGCTGAAGGAAGAAGTGGATGCTAAAGGCGATCGTCGGATCAAAGCAGACAAGCCGGCTCAGGAGGCGATCACCCGTTTTGTAAGGCTGGGGACAACCGTGATTCCCATCCCTGTCGGACCCTACGATTCTGCGCGATATTCGTTGGTTTTGGCCCGACCGATTACCGGCAGACTTCACCAAATTCGAAAGCACTTTAGAAAAACCTATCACCACCTAATCGGCGATACGCGTTATGGTGACGGGCGGCACAATGCCATGGTCGCCGCGCATTTTGGATGGCAACAATTGGCATTGCGGTGCGTGGCAACCGACCTCGTCCACCCCATGACCGGCGAACCACTGCGCTTACGCGCGGGTTTGACGCCTGCTTGGCAGCAACTGTGTGAACAGTGGGGATGGCAAACGCAAGCTGAGCAAATTGCTGCACTGTCTTCAGACTTTTTGCACGCGCAATTACATGCGCCGCTGGAAGATGCTGACAATAACGACAGTGCCGACAATAACGACAGTGCCGACAATGCAGCAACAGCCGACACAATCGACAGCAGTGAACCGCCAGTATCCGACGCCTGTCGTCACAACAATGGAGCAGTCTAGCCTCAATGAAACCCACATCGCACGACGGACCACCACCTACATTGAAGATGTGGGCAGCTATGAAGGCACTTGGACCCTATTTAAGCCAATTTAAGGGCCGTGTGGCCGTGGCCATGGGTTTTTTGGTGCTAGCGAAAGTGGCAACCGTATTGATGCCTTGGGTACTCAAGCACATTGTTGATGGTTTGGATGCCAGTATAAACCCCTTGCCAGTACTCCCGTTGTTGCTCTTAATTGCCTATGGTGGCTTGCGCTTTGCGACGGTGTTCTTTGGTGAAGCCCGTGATGCCGTTTTTAGTCGGGTAACTGAACGCACCATGCGATTGGTGGGCCTTCGCGCATTTAAACACCTACATCATTTGGATCTAGAATTTCACCTTAACCGAAAAACTGGCGGCGTGGCCCGCGACATCGAACGCGGCAACAGCGGTATCAGTTTCTTGCTGCGCATGATGGTCTTTAATATTTTACCCACGCTGCTAGAGCTCTTCATGGTGGCCGCCATTTTGATGGTGAATTTCTCAATTTGGATGGGTGCGTTAACGGTCTGTGCGGTTGGGCTCTATATTACCTTTACGGTCATGACGACCGAGTGGCGTAATAAATTTGTAAGAGAAGCCAATCAACAGGACTCCAAATCCAATGCGCGGGCCATAGACAGCTTAATGAACTATGAGACCGTAAAGTATTTCAACAATGAACAATGGGAAGCCAATCAGTATGACCAGTTCTTAGCCGACTGGGAAAAGGCTCGGCTGAAAAATCGCCTCTCATTGGCTGCATTAAACAGTGGTCAGGCGCTAATTATATCCGTTGCAGTGACGCTGATGATGATATTGGTTGCCGATGACGTGGTGGGAGGGGCACTCACGCTCGGTGACTTGGTCATGGTCAATGCTTACCTCATTCAGTTATTTATACCGCTCAATTTCCTTGGTTTTGTTTATCGAGAAATAAGAAGAGCCACCACCGATGTTGAGCAGTTGTTTGTATTATTGGATACCGAGCCGGCGGTCAAAGACGCGCCCAATGCCAAACCATTTGTCATCGGGCAGGCGTCGGTCGCGTTCGATCAAGTCAGTTTTCACTATGACCAACGGCGAGATGTCCTAAAGGGCGTCAATTTCACCATCAATCCAGGTGAAAAAGTGGCGTTGGTCGGCCATAGCGGGTCAGGAAAATCCACCTTAGCGCGTTTGCTGTACCGGTTTTATGATCCGAGTGCCGGGCGTATTCTCGTTGACGGGCAAGCCTTAACCGATGTGACACAAGACAGCGTCCGCCAACATATCGCCGTGGTACCGCAGGATACCGTGCTGTTTAATGACAGCATTTTTGCGAATGTGGCCTATGCCAATCCAGATGCCCCTGAGCAAGCGGTTTTCGATGCCATGACAATGGCGCAGCTCGACCAGTTTGTCTCACGGCTGCCGGATAAGGAACGTACACTGGTCGGAGAGCGCGGTTTAAAGCTATCAGGCGGAGAAAAACAGCGTATCGCCATCGCCAGGGCCTTGTTGAAAAAGCCCAAGATTTTGATATTCGATGAAGCGACATCGGCTCTAGATTCGGCTACCGAGCAAAGTATTTTGGAGGCCATGAAGCAGGTATCGGTCAATCGAACCACTTTGGTCATCGCCCACCGCTTATCTACCGTGGTTGATTCCGATCGCATATTGGTGATGGATCAGGGTGTTATTGTAGAGTCAGGCACGCACCGAGAGCTGATGGCGCAGGATGGTCAGTACCGCCTATTATGGAACAAGCAACACCAACTTCAGATCGACCAATAATTACAACATTGGCAAGCGTTGGTTGTGCCGCAATCAGATGGCCCATTTTTATCCAGATAACGGCAGTTCCTCACATTGGATTTTAATGGGCATTTCGGAATCGCCGTAAACAGAACCTCAAAAAAATCCTTTAAAAATAAAGAGTTGTATTTCCTTGTGAGGTTAATTAGTCTTAGCTATTGTCATTACTACAATAGGTCAATCCGTTATATTAGAAACAGCCGATAGGGACTGGACAATAACGGCAATTGCCAGAATGTTGCACTACTAAAAAGAATAATGCGGCCGAGACAAATCTTTGCCATGACATGATGTAACTCCACAGGAAAGGAGGGACAATGACCAAGTCTGAATTAATTGAGCGCATCGTTGAGCGTCAAAATCAGTTATCTGTCAAGGATGTTGAGTTGGCGATAAAAACGATGTTGGATCATATGGCACAAACGCTGGCAGTGGGCGAACGCATTGAAATTCGCGGCTTTGGCAGTTTTTCGTTGCACTATCGATCGGCTCGTTTGGGTCGCAATCCTAAAACTGGTGAGTCTGTTGATTTATCGGGTAAGTTTGTTCCTCATTTTAAGCCAGGCAAAGAACTGCGCGAATCGGTGAATGCGAGTATTGACGATTAAGGCAGCGTGCCTTGGCAGGAATCTCATATGAATACGCTTAAGAATGTATTGTTTATCCTTTTTATCCTTTTTATTCTTTCTATCGGCATTATCGTCGGTATCGACAATAATAGCCCCCAACACCTCACTTTAATGCAATGGAAGTCAGCTGATTTACCGCTATATCAGTGGTTGCTGTTGTTTTTTGGTGTCGGTTTTATATTGGGTATGGTTGCCATGTTGCGCCCAATGATCCGTTTGCAATTTCAACGTGGCAAGTTGCAACGTGAATTAAACAAGCTGAAAGCCAATGCACCGTTGAGTGACAAAATGGTATTGCCCAGTAAGTCGGATGTGAGCAAATCTGAGTGAGTGAACTAGAGCGTGACTTATTATTCCTGGCGATTGCTATCATCACAGGATTTGTTTTGGGTAGGGCGACTTTGTCGCAGCGAAAAGCACCCAAAGCAACAGAAGAGGCTGTCAATCTGCAGTCGCTCATCGATTGGTTCAACATCCAAGACGATACCGATATTCAAAAAATCATTGAATCCCTTGTAGTAACCCCCGAAACAGTAGAAACCCACATGGCGTTAGCGGTGATGTACCGAAAGCGCGGCGAGTTTTCTAAATCATTGGCGATCCACCAAAACCTATTTGGACGTGCGTCTATTGGGCCACCTTTGTCACTAGAGGTGCAGTTTGAGTTGGCTTGCGATTATCTGGATCTGGGAATGGTCGCTCGGGCAGAGCGCTTATTCAGTGCATTAATTAATAACAACACCAATCTCAAATACCGTGCCCTGGCTAAATTACTCCATATTTATGAGTCAGAAAACGACTGGGGTAAATGCATCGACACTGGCGAGAAATTTGGGCGAAAAATCCGACCTGCACAAAAACAGGCGTTATCGCACTATTATTGTGAGCTCGCATTGCAGGCGTTAGAAGATCGGCTTTATTCGAATACCGAAGCCTTTTTGAAAAAAGCCATCTCGCATAACGTCGCAAACGCACGGGCTTGGTTAATCAAGGCGCAAATGGAATCTAAGCGGGGCAGGCATGCGCTGGCATTCCGATATTGTAAAAAGGCAGCCACCAAAAACCCTGAGTTTATAAGCGAAGTATTGGGGCCGGCATTCAGCTATGCGGACCAAGCAAGCATCATTGATCAATATGATAAGTGGGTGAAACAGCTATCACAGTATTACGCTATTCCATCGTTGCAATTGGCGGCAACCCATTTGGCTTATCGAAGTGACGCGTCTGGAACCTTGCAGGATTTTTTAAAGAAGCAGACGACATCACCGAGTCGAAAAGTGGTCATGCAGCTGCTTGCATGGCAACAAGAATCGCAAGACGGAGCCGGCGATCACCGGCAGTTGCTCGCGTGGATGTCCGACTTGGTCAAAAAGGATGCCCAGTATCAGTGCAAGCAATGCGGTTATGAAACCATTAGGCACAATTGGCACTGTCCACAATGTCGACACTGGGAAACATCACTAGATAAAGAAGACCATGCCGTATTGGCCAGACAGGCCAAGCGCCAGTTTTAAACAGGTTTGCACGGTCATTGCCAAACAGTCAGCATTAAAAGTCATGTAATGAATTGATTTTGTTACAAAAAAGGTTGCAATGCCCGCTTCAATTGGTAATATACCCCCGCTGTCCACACAGCACTGTTTCAGCGCCATGTCCCGTTCGTCTAGTGGCCTAGGACACCGCCCTTTCACGGCGGTAACAGGGGTTCGAGTCCCCTACGGGATACC
>ENA-OSIY01000175-OSIY01000175.1-marine-metagenome-genome-assembly--contig:-NODE-175-length-37158-cov-8.169386_pt1 | contig 37158 bp, 51 predicted proteins | sample MGYA00237884_ERZ534233 | MGnify/ENA primary metagenome ERZ534233 (study PRJEB26412, sample SAMN06343840) | marine metagenome | isolation source: estuarine water | place: USA: Columbia River Estuary... | reverse complement strand
CATCAATAATTTTGATGATCATTTGAAAAAGTAATTATATTTGCATCGGCTTAGGCCACCGAATTACGACCTCGGTTTAAATAGAAACTAATGAAAAATATTAAAGCCTCATCCGGTAAGTACCTGTCAGCCTATGTTTCGGCTGGTCGTAGCAGGGAAAACTGGATGAGGTTTTTGTTTTATGGAATTAAATTTTGGCAAGTTTAAAGGGCAAGAAATTGAAGATGTCCCCACAAGCTATTTAGCTTATTTACTCGAAGCAGATTTTGTTGAATATGAAATTAAGGCTGAATGTCTTGGCATTATTAATTTCAGGTATTCAGATTATGAACTTCCAACAAAGCATTTCAATCAGGAAATAATTGATAAGGCTTATAAAAAGTTAGTTCAAAGACATCATCCTGATACTGGAGGAAATCACTATGCAATGATTGCCTTAAATGAGTTTAGACAAACTTTATTTGAATCACTATGAATGGCTATCAACTAACCAGGAGATGGTTCAATTTTACTTTTGAACATACAGAAGCAAAGGCTCAACACACTGCTATCTATTGCTGGCTTATAGAACTAAATAATCGTTTAGGCTGGAAAGATGAGTTTACAATCAATACTCAGTTTACAATGGAAGGGCTATCAATAGGAAATAAAAACACCTATTTAAGCGCACTTTCTGATCTTGAAAATTGGGGATTTATAAAGACAATCAGACCTTCAGTAAATCAAAATTATGGCAGGGTAATTACTCTTCGCTGTTACGATAATGACACGGCGGTGCATACGGCGACTACTACGGCAATGGATACGGCACTGATACAACAAAATGACGGCAATGATAACGGCAGTGTACCCATAGTTAAACAAGTAAACCAAGAAACCACTAAACCAGTAAACCATAAACCAATTTATACTCAAAAAGATTTTAGTGATGGTCTCATAGACTTTGAAACTAAATATGCCAAAAGTATGATTGACCAATTTTATGAATATTGGACAGAAACTGACCAAAAAGGAAAAATGAGATTTCAGGCTCAAAAATTCTTTGACATATCTAAAAGATTGGCAACTTGGAAACGAAAATCATCTGATTTCCATACAAACAAAAAAGAGGCAAGCACGGATGTTCCGGCGGAAAATGCCTCTTACAAGCCTCCTCATCAAAAAGGAGTTGATTTCTCAAACTGCATACCTAAATCAAGACAATAATGGAATTTCAAAATGAAGAAGTAGAAAAGCAAGTCCTATCAGCCATGATGCTTTATGATGAAGAAAGATTAGAAGCTTTCAATATCCTGCCATCAGTGGAGGTTTTTCAAGTAGAAAAAAACAAGACAATAGCCAAGGCTATCCAAGCCCAACATGATGCTGGAGAGCCAATCAATTTGGAGACTCTTGCACTAACCTTAAAAAAGTCAAACCTCATCAATGAAGCTGGAGGTGTCAAGTATCTTTCAAATGTTTTCACAAGCCTTAAGAATCCTGGATACATTGAAATTCATTGCAGGATACTTGTTGAACAATATCTGAAAATGAAAACCTATTTCATTGCTCAGGACTTGCTTGCAGGATCTACTTCAGATGCCATTGATATTTTTGAACATCTTGCTAAAATTCAACTTCAATCTGATAACCTACTTGCTTCCACAATCAACCAAACCGAGGAGAATTTTCAGAAGGCATTAATTGAAACTTCAGACAGTTGGTTTAATCGGGCAGAAGGAACAATCGGAGGCTTTTCAACCGGAATAGAATCACTGGATAAACTTTGCGGAGGATTTAACCCTGGTGAACTTACAATTGTTGGAGCAAGACCCGGGCAAGGCAAAACTGCACTTGTGGTGAGCATTATGCGGAACTTAGCAAAGCAGGGAATACCATGCGGAATGTTTAGCCTTGAGATGACCAAATCAGAACTAATCCAAAGGCTTGCCAGTCAGGAGTCAGAAGTTTATGCTTTTAAAATAAAGCAGAATGAACTCAACAACTTAGATAAGGATTCACTCAAGAGAGCCGTTGATCGCATGTCAAACTGGAACTTGAAAATAAGTGAGGATGGTTACATGAACATAAGGAAGCTTAGAACCAAAGCAACCATGTGGAAGAATAAGTTTGGTATAAAAATTATCTTTCTTGACTACCTACAACTTATGGAATCGGTAAATCCTAAAGAGACTAACCGAGTAAACATAATCGGAGAGATTTCAAGAGGTCTCAAACTTCTTGCTAAGGAACTTCAGATTCCAGTCATAGCCTTAAGCCAATTAGCCAGGAGAGTTGATGAAAGGCAGGATAAGATGCCAATGATGTCAGACCTTAGAGAATCAGGAAGCATTGAACAGGATGCAGATGTTATTTGGATGATGCTTCGGCCTGAATATTATTATGAATCTACCAGCACCACCAAAATAGGAGACAGAGAATACCCGAATGAAAATTTATGTATTATTGATCAAGTAAAGATGAGATCAGGCTCAACTGGAATCAAACCTTTATATTTCGATGGCCCATTAATGCGACTCAGGAACTATGAATAACATAAGCATCAGCCAAGTGCCTTCTATGTGGGAAGGCATTGCAACCTATGAGAATGATTTATTTTACTTTCAACCCAAACACATGACAGTCCAAGACATCAGATTTTTCCTGAATCGCAAGTGCAAGCAACTTAGAGCCAAACTTGAGGCCAATCCTGCACCAGGATATCAATCGAGATGGCAGAATCAACTTGACCTCTATGAGTCAATTCTAAAACACTTACCTTTGCATTAAACTATTTAAAGCTATGCCATTGAAAAAGGGAACAAGCAAAAAGACCATCAGCGAAAATATTAAGATGGAAATGAAAAAAGGCAAGCCTCAAAAACAAGCTGTGGCAATGGCCTTATCTTCTGCTGGAAAAAGCAAGAAGACAGCTAAAAAGAAAAAATAATCAACCACAAAACTAAGGCTGAAAGGCCGGTACAAATTATGGCAGCACCGAAAGGAAATCAATGTTGGATGTTAAGGCTAAAGCATGGCCTTGATGGTAAATTTAAAACACCTGAAGAAATACTTGAGAACTTTGAACAGTATGTTCAGTGGGCAGAAGAGACTCCACTGATTGAAGTGGATTTCAGAGGCAAGGATGCAACTGAGGTCAGATTGCCAAAGATGAGACTGCTAACCAAGGAAGGCTTTGCGCTTGCTTGTGGATTCTCATGCTGGACTAAGCTTTCAGAGTATAAGAACAAATCAAAAGATTTCGGTAGTGTCTTTACACGCATAGAGCAAGCCATCTACACAAGCAAGCTGGAAGGGGCTGCAAGTGGCTTCTTTAATCACAACATTATTGCAAGAGACTTGGGGCTAATGAACCAGGAGCAAGTGAATATGCAAGTGAGTGAGGTGATTAAGCCTACAAGCCTTAAGAAGAGAAAATCGGAGGACACAGTTGGCTAAGCTTGACCTGTCAGATGCTGACCTTTGGCAGCCCAAGTATCTTGATGCAGTAACTGACCCAAAGACCTATAATATCTTATGGGGCGGGGCAGGCAGCGGGAAATCTCAAACAATGATTCAGCTACTGCTTGCTGAGATATGCGACCATAAGGCCAATCAGTTTCAGACTTACTTTGTGATTCGCAAAGTGGCCTCAACCCTAAGAAACTCAGTCTTTGCTGACTTTCAAAATAAGATTACTGAATGGGGCTTAAATAAGCTATGCCGGACTAAGACTGGATATCTTGAGATTCAATCAGGAGGCAATAAGATTGTCTTTCTTGGCTGTGATGATCCTGAGAAGCTTAAGTCCTTAAGCCAAGCCAAATACATTTGGATTGAGGAAGCCACTGAGCTGACTCTTGAGGACTTTACGCAGATAACACTTAGGCTTCGGGGTAAGTCAGAGCATCCTAAGAGGTTCTTTCTTACTTTCAATCCGGTATCAGATAGTCACTGGATTAAAAAAAGGTTTTTTGATGATGTCCCGGCAAAGGAGGTCAATGATGTCCTAAGGCTTCACGGCACTTACCTTGATGCTTTAGACTTCTTAGATGACCAATACCCAATAAGGATGGAGGCACTAAGGACAGTAAGTCAGACTTACTATGAAGTCTATGCATTAGGCCAATGGGGAGTTTGGGATAGGGAGAGCCTATTTGTTACCAGCTTTGACTTCAGTCATCATGTCTATGGGGGATTTATTAAAGCATCCCCGAACCATGACCTTTACCTATCCTTTGACTTTAATGTGACTAACACATGCGTAGTGTGCCAGTTCATCAAGTATGGCTATGATGCAGACCAATATGCTAACATTAATGTCCTTAAGGTTTATAGAGTTGGAGACCTTAGCACTTTATGCCAAAATATCAAGCAGGACTATCCAGGAATGAACTATATCATCAATGGTGATGCTTCAGGTGCTGCTCGTAATGCTTTTACTCAAGGCAACATCAGTGCCTACTTGATGATTAAGAATTACCTAAACATTGTGGACATGCAGCTTCAAGTGCCAAAAGTCAATCCTTCACACATTGCCAGCAGGCTTATTACCATCCTGCTATTTCAAAAGGCTAAGATCAAGATAAGCGAAAAGAGTTGTGCTAATTTAATCACAGACCTTAAGGAGGCTAAGGTGGATAGGATAGGCAGCCTTGATCCATGGAAGAATAAGAATCCCGATAAGTCTCACGCATTAGATGCCTTCCGTTATTTTATTTTCTCTAATTTTGCAGAAATCACCAGCAACTTTAATCTCGAAAAGTATGGCACAATGCTGCAATAATTGTTTCAAAGCCTGTGAGCCTCTCAACAGTTGTCCTGATGCTTTCTTGGTTCTTGTGCCTCCGGCCTATACGGAAGATTCAGTAATTCTGAACATCAATAAGCCAGGAGTGAATGCTCGCATCAGTCAGCTTCTTGAGATCGACTACCTTGGTTATGTGACCATTGACTTAGAAGGCTGTCCTGATGGCTTTTTCAATCCTTATGCAGGCCAATATGAGTTAGAGTTCATAAATCCCACCACTAATAAGGTTTTTGAATTTACTGCTGTTGATGGCTTGACTTATTCGGATATCTGCTTCTCCTTTGCCCAAACATACACAAACAGTGAGGGCATCAATGAGGTCTTTTTAAATATCTTCACCGACTTAATCCCTGACCCTTACTATGTATGATGAACTTGTTGCTAATTGTGGAGGCAAGCGCAGAGGCTGCTGCCTTATTGAGCTGCCTAAGCCTGCTGAATTTGATGCTGATTGCTCTGACCAGTGCAGCTTTTTCCTTGTTCTTGGACTATCTGCTGGAGGATCACCCACTTGGGCAATGGTATCTGTCTCAAATTCAGAAGTTGCCGACTTTGTGGGCAAAGCCACTTGGTGAGTGTCCTTTTTGCTCAGGGGCTTGGCAGTTCCTGGTTATCTCTTGTCTAATCTTTAACCAATCATTTTACTTATGTTCAATTTTCTTAGGCGCAAATCATCTGTTCCTCCTCCTGCTCAACAAGTGGCAAAAGAAGATGCTATTCAAGCAGAAAGTAGCCCAATACTTTACAGGGGAGTAGCACCCAAGGACAGATGGGATCAGATTGAGTATGCCTTCACTTCAGGAGGTGTCAAATACTTTAAATTCGTATCTGAGGTCAATGTGCCATTTCAAAGGGCAGTAGCTGCAAGGGATATCTTCACCGAGGAACTTTGGCAGATTAATCCTGATTATCTCAGAGGCTGGAACAATGGCCTTATTAACCTTCTGATGGACAAGAAGAAGAAGGATGATAAGAAGCTTTATGAGATTGGAGTGATGGCCTCAAGGCTTAAAGAGCAGATGGAAATGTCTGTAAGCCTGCTCAGGCAGTTGAAGCTTGCAACAGTTGTTTACTTTGATGAGGTAGAAAATCCACTTGACTACCAGTACCCATACAACAAGCAGAAACTTGAGCATTGGATGAAGTCCAATGATGTAGAAGGTTTTTTTTTGAATCTGCCGGAGTATGCTTATCTGCCCTCTTCGACAGAATTCAGCATGAATTTTCAGACTTATTTGCAGGGCGAAACAATACAAAGTCTAAACAGCCTGAAACATATTATTTCACTTCAATCATCAGACAGCATAGACAGCGATTTAGTGAAGTCTTTAGAATCGCAGCTGGAGATGCTCAAAGAATTAAATTCCTGGTCGAAAGGCCAGTCTACGAGTATTATCTAATATATTCAACTTGGATTTCAGAACAGAAGTCTAAAAGAGCTAAGTAGGTATTTTTTTTTGTGTTTCGTTTTACAGATAAAGAGCCTTCCATATTGGGAGGCTTTTTGTTTTAACTTTGTCGAAAATAGAAGAACATGGCAATCTCAAGTAATGATATTAAGATTAAGTATGTCATTGATGACTCCGAGCTAAGGAAGGCAGCCACCAGCTTTGATAAGCTGACTCAGGAGGAGCAGGATGCCATTGCCGGCATGAAGAAACTTAACACTGAGTTAGGCAATACCGGCAAGAAAGCAACTGAAACAGGAGATAAGTTAAGCAATGCTTTTGACCAAGGCAAGGAAGGTGTTGGAGGCTTGAGTAAGAGCCTTGGAGGGCTTGGTCCAGCCATTGTCGGAGCATTCAGTGTGACTGCTGTGCTTGGCTTTGCTAAAGCGGTCTTTGACACTACTGCCAACTTTGAGAAGCTTGGAGCAGTGCTTAAGAACACTTTAGGCAGTGGGGCGCAAGCATCTCTTGCACTTGAGGGAATCAAAGAGTTTGCTAAAACCACACCTTTTGCGGTGGCAGAACTGACTGCAAGCTTTGTAAAGCTGGCTAACCAGGGCTTTATCCCAACGACAAATCAACTAAGGCAATTGGGAGACTTAGCATCCTCAACAGGTAAAGGCTTTGACCAATTAACTGAGGCAATTATAGATGCCCAAACTGGAGAGTTTGAAAGGCTTAAGGAGTTTGGCATCAGGGCAAGCAAATCAGGGGATCAGGTTAAGTTTAGCTTTAAGGGAGTTGAGACACAAGTAAAGTTTAACAATGAGGCGATAAGGGAATACATTACATCACTTGGAGACTATGAAGGTGTTGCTGGTGCTGCTGCTGCTGTATCAGGCACATTGGGCGGTAAGGTTAATAATCTTGGAGATGCTTGGGACAACTTCTTAAACTCAATTGGAACTCTTCTTAAGCCAGTCTTAACAGGCGCACTAAATGTAACTGCTGACTTTATGGATGCCATCAATAGCTTGTTTAAGTTAGGCACAACAGGAGCGCAGGATGTGGAGCAGGCTGAATTAAATGCATTTAAAAGCTTCCAAGCTAAGACTAAAACCATGACAATGGACATGCTCGAGCAGAGAGCTAAGGAAAACAGTGAAGCAATTAAGACATTTAGCAAGGAAGCAGCTGCCTTAGAGAAGTCAATTGGCAGTGCGCCATCAATTGCAGGCTTTGATCCTAAGTATGATGAGAGACAGAAACTACAGGCTATTCTTGAGCAATTGGCAGTGTATAAAGGAGAGAATGCTGCTATCAATGAACAACTCAAACTTAATAATGACAATGTAGCTAAGACTGTCAAGGTCTATGCTGAGTTCAATGCCGAGCAAAAGAAAGCTGCTGATGAGAAGGCTAAGGCTGATAAGAAGGAATATGAAAGCAGGCTTAAGATTCTTGAGCTTGAGAAGCAACAGCAAGTGCTGATGGCTCAGATTCGGGGCGATAAGTTAGGAGAAGTAGGTGCTGAAAAGGTTTATCAGCAAAAGGTCTTTGATCTTAAGAATGAATACAGTGCTAAAAACATTGGCATTACTCAAAAAGAAATTGATGTTGCTGGACTTCAAAGAGATAAGGCAGCTAAAGGCCTTGATGATGCTGTTGAAGGCATGAAGTTGAAAAATAAAGATGGGCTTGATTATCTTAGAACTGAAACAGATAAGAATTATAAAAAAGCTCAAGATGCTTTAGATAAGGATATGAAGCAGCGCATGGATAAAACACAAGCCATGCATGAGTTAGAATTAGACAGGCTAAAAAGGCAAGAAGAACAAAAGCAAGCTGTAAAACAGAAGGCACTTGAACTGGCTCAGACTATTGTGCAAGGATCATTTGACTTATATCAGCAAGGATTAAATAAAGAACTTGAATCAATCAATAAAAGATACAGCGAGGAGGTAAGGCTTGCAGATGGCAACAAGCAAAAGCTTGCTGAATTAGAGCAACAGAAGGCAGCAGAGGAAAAAGAAATTAAGCTTAAGCAATTTAGGGCGCAACAGTTGTCATCTATTGCCAACATAGCCTTTTCTGCTGCTCCTGAGATTGTCAAATATTCAGTTAGTGCTCCTCCTTTGGCTGCCTTAGTTGCTGCAATTGCTGCTGCTCAAATTGGCTTTGTGCTTGCACAGCCTGTGCCTGAGTTTGCAGAAGGTACTAAGGGCAAAGCTTTCAAAGGAGGTAAGGCAATGGTAGGAGAGAGAGGAGTTGAGAAAGTTATAACTGAATCGGGCAAAGTTTACTTTACTCCACCAACTGCTACCCTGGTAGACCTACCTAAAGGCTCTCACGTAATTCCAAACCATGCTTTAAGTAGGCAAGAGGTTTATTGGGGCAGCATGCAATCCGGGAAGCAGTCAAGCAGTGGCAGTCCAATGATTGGCAAACTGGATGAGCTTGGAAGTATCTTAAAAGGCTTGCCCATCACTCAACTTAACATGGATGAAAGAGGCTTTGAGAAGTTCATCAGGACACCAAGGAGGACAACTAAAATTTTAAACAATAGATTTAGGACTGAGAATTAATGTTTGGTTTAGATTAGCGAAAGGGGGGTAGCATTGCTATCCCTTTTTTTTGGCTAATTTTGGGACATGGCAGGATGGAATTTTTTTCTTAATGGCACTGAGGTAGAAGAACCTATTGGCTGGGATGCCATTGAGTTCACAGCCATCAGGATGGAATCGCATGGGATTGATCAACCTTTTTCTACTGAAGTTAAGTTCTATGAGAAAGGGGCTAAACTTATCAAGGCTCTTTATGATCTATATTTCATCAATGCTGAGATTGCCATTCAAATCACTTCAGATGTAGGGTACAATGGTGAGCCTTATCAATTTGATGGCATGCTTAACCTTGCAATCTATGAGGAGTTTAATGTATGCGATACAGACAGCTGGGAGATAACAGTAGGCATCATTGATGATAACTTTAGGGAGCAATTCAAGGCTCGGCAGGATGTAGAGATTGACCTATACAGCACAAGGGACTTAAATGGTGATGAGATTGACCCATTAGTCATGCGTGAGGTCAGGCTTCACAAACAGGAACTATTCTTGGCAGGCTCTGCAAGGAATTACTCTTCACAAACATCAAGACTTCAATATTCACCTATTGGCTCTTCTCCATACGATTGGGAATATCCTCTGTATGTCAATGTTGTGCCAGTATTTTGGGAGAACTCGGATTTTAAAGGCTCGTTTAGTGGCTCATTTGACACTCAAGGAAGTGCATTCAGCAACACCAATGTTATATTCCAAAATAATTCAGACTTTACAAGGATACTTAATGCATCTGTCTCAATTCAAGGCAGGTTTGTTTGGGATGGCACTGATAACTTGTTTCCTGGTGAAACAGCAAACATTAGATTTTACATCAGGACATTTGACCCAACAGGAAGCTTTGATACTTTTTACACTCTTTTCAACACAGATTTAGCAACTGCTAATATTCCGGTTGATCCTGAAGTAGATTTTGACTTTACAACAGTCATATCAGGCATAACAGTCCTGCCTGATTATAGAGTTGCTGTGTTGGCTTATTGGGGAGAAGGTGGTTCTGTTAGACCATCCTTGCCCATTGCGGATAACTTTACAAGGTCATTGAGCATGACCATTGATAATGTCTGCCTTACTATGAATGAGCAGAACCCGGGGCAATATGCCTCGACTACTGAGTGCATGACCATAGGCGAGTGCCTTAATAGGCTTGTTTATGTTATCACTGGGCAGAATAATCAGATAAGGTCTGATGTGTTTGATGAGACCGGCAATGGGTGCTATTGGAATAGTGCCTTGACCAATGGCCTTAAGATTCGCAATGCCAAGACAAACAATGAGATTGTCAGTGGCTGTCTTGTTAATGATGAGGCAACAGGCTACAAGACTTCATTTAAGAAGATATTTGAAGGGCTTGACAGAATATTCTGCCTCGGTTGGGCATATGAATGGACAGGCACTGAATGGATAATCAGGATTGAGCCAAGAGAGTTCTTTTACCAAAACAGCATAAGCCAAACCTTCCCAAATGTGGGAGAAGTCAGGACTATGGCAAAAGTGGACATGCTTGCCAATAATATCCAGCTTGGGTATGATGATAAGTGGAAGAACATTGCAGTCTCAGGCCAATGGGCAATTCACACTGATAGGAATTACTTTGTCAATAATAGGGCAATGAATGAAGGCTCAAGTGCAAAGCTTGATCTTAAGAGTTCAATCATTGCAGAAGGTTATGCCATTGAGTTCAGCAGAAGGCTTCAGTTTTTGAGAGATGACTCAGGCAGTTCAGATAGGCCAAACGATTGGGAGACATTTATCATTTGGCTCAATCGATATGAGTTAGAATTTGATAATGTTGAAGACACTGCCTATGGTGTTCGAGAAGAGTCAGGATTCAAAGCCTTTCCTCCTGGTCAGGCAAGTTTATCAAGCAATCTAATTACCTACTCAAGCAGTCCGGCAGGAAACCTTTACAACATTTTCCACACTCCTGCTCGAATTGCATGCAGATGGTGGAAGGTTTTAGGCATGCACACCTATGGCCTGACTAATCCAAGGCTTCAGTTTCAGGTTGGTGAATATCAGACAGCCTATGCCAGCGCAATATCTGACTCAAGTGAACCATGCATTCAAATACCTTCTGAGGTTACCATAGCGGAAAACTCAGACATCTATGCGGACATCATAGTTCCTGAAGCTGCGGAGTATTTATTCAAGCCTATTGGAGTTGAATTTAGCTATCCTCAAAGTCTCTGCGATTTCTTAACTTTGAGCCAAGATGAGCAATACCGGAAAGTCAGGCTCACTTCAGGCAGTTTGGACATTCAAGGCTTTATTATGGAGGCCACCAATCAGCCGGAGGATGCTTCCGGAGGTACGACTAAGTTCACACTTCTTCAGGCTAATCAACTTGCAGCAACAGGCGCAGCATTTGATACAGGTTTTGATGATGGTTATCAAATAGGTGATTAATGGCAAATTTAAACAGAGCCAATCTAATAACTGAGAGTGCAACTCTCTTTCCCGATAACAATACCCAAGAGATTAGTCCTGCTGACTTGAGGTCTTGGCTTGCTGATGGCACTGCCAGCTTTGTGACTCAAAAGGACAAATCTACTCTTGAGAATGCAATCTTTGAGAACCAAGGTTCAACCTTGGCAGCATCATCAACAGTAGACCTCAATGCTGCCACAGGCAACTATTTGCACATATCAGGCACAGGAACTATCAATTCATTTGGCACTTGTCCAGCAGGGGCAAGGTTTATCCTGATGTTTGAAGCTGCTGCGACATTGACTTACAATGCAACAAGCCTAATCATTCCAGGAGGAACTAATAAGACTGCTGCTGCCGGAGATTGCTGCCTGATTGTCTCTGAAGGAGGAGGTAATTGGCGCATTGTTGGATACTTTGCTATAAGTGGAGGAGGCGGAGGAGGTAGTGGCACTGTTGAATCAGTAGCAACTGCTGGCTTGATTTCAGGAGGTCCAATAACAACATCAGGCACAATCACCACTTCAATGGCTACTGATAAGCTTGTTGGTAGGTATAGTGCAGGAACTGGAATAATGCAGGAAGTGACAATTGGCTCAGGCTTAACTCTTACAGGAGCAGGCATATTGAACAACACTGCCACAGCAACTCCACTGGGTTATTATGCCATGTATCAGGACTTAGTTACTCAGACTAATTCATCAAGTAATCTAGGCTATCCAATGAAGTTTAGGACATTGGATTACAGCAATCAAGTTACTGTTGTCAGCGATACAAGAATAACCTTTGCTAACGCAGGAGTTTACAATCTTCAATTTAGCAGTCAGTTTCAAAATATTGACAATCTTCCTCATGATGTGACCATTTGGTTGCGACTAAATGGAACAGATGTTCCAGGCAGTGCAGGATTTATGCAGATACCTGCCCGAAGATCAGCATCTGCAGGCAATGAAGGCCACATTATTACTGGATGGAATTACTTAATTGATGTTCCGGCAGGAGTTTACTATGAGATAGTTTGGAGTACAAGTGACCACACTCAAGTAACAATGCAGTTTTATGCTGCCGGAAGTCCTCCGCCATCAACTGCCTCAACTATATTCACAGTTACTCAGCAAGCAGGCATCTTAGCAGGCACTGGCATCACAGGCATGGTAGGCACTACTGGCCCAACTCAGACAGGAGCAACTCAGACAATGAGCAGCAGTGACATGACAATCACTTCAGCTGCCAATGCTCACACCTTTGCCATCCCAAGTGCAGCGATAGCCACAAAAGGATTAGTTGATTTAACTGCTCAGACCTTTACTGGCATCAAATCATTTGGCAATGGTGCAAGTGCAGGAGAGATTAGGCTTCTTGAAGGCAGTGGAAGTGGGACTAACTATGTGGCTCTTAAAGCTCAGCCAATGGGTTCTGATTACTCATTGACTTTACCAACAAGTGCAGGTAGTTCAGGCAATGTTTTAATTACAGATGGAAGTGGTGGCCTTAGCTGGGCAAATAATGGAGGAGCAATTGCTACACAATTCTTAAAAAATACTACTGCCACAACAATTCCAAGTCCAATAGTAGGGAATACAATAATTGAAACATTATTAATACCTGCTGGGACATATAGTAGTAATAATTCTTTTAATATTCTTTTTAAATCAAATAGCACAATTACAACAACAGCAGTAAATCTTAATTTATCAGTAAATACAACAGCATCGCTAATTGGCGCACTTTTAGTTTCAGGGCCAAAAACTCTTAATTCAGGGATTGCTGCATTTAGTGGCTCATTAGGCTTTAATTTGTATGGAGGAGGTTCAGGTAATACTACAAGATATATTGAACAACCCTACACAAATGTTGCAAATATAGGTTCATCAACAACTACAATTGATTGGAGTGTTAATCAATATTTAATTTTGTGGGCATCTGCTTCCGCAACAAGGAACATGACAAACATTCTAATTTCAACAACACCAACATAATGACTGATTTAATTTTTTCAGGCAATTTATTGACATTTAGAGATCAGCAATTTACCTGCGGACAATCTTACATTGAAGGTGATGCATGCATAATTAATCTTCTAAATGATGATAATGATTTCAATGTTATTTTAGTTGCCAACGAAACCACAATCAACGGAGTCCTTCAGACATCTGCTCAAATGATTATTGACACACTGACCAATGCCTAATTCATTCTACCGATTTCAGCCTGCTTGGAATGCAGGGTTCTATCCTGACAACCAAATCACTTCCAATCTAATCAATGCTTTGCATGGGAATGTTGCTGCATGGCTGCCTGGTTTTTATCCTGGTACAACTGTTAGCCAATTGGTTCAGGGAGTTAGACAGCAGATGGATGTCTTTAATGTGTCTCCCTATTTTGGAAACCTTGAGATAGTGTTCACGACTGCGCCCGATCCACCATTTGTAGAGTATTACATTTATGTGAGAAATGTCAGTCTGTATGCAATTGACAATACTCAGGAGTTCTTAGTTTCGGGGTTATATAACCCTACGACTTACTTAGTCATTAATGCGACATTAAGTGCATTCACTGTCGGCAGTTACTCAGGCACATTTGATTCTTTTGCCATTGCAGTAGAGTCAGAAGTCTCGAGAGCATTGCAGATAGTTGAACAGAATGGTTCAGCTTTCTTCCCGATGCCTTATTCTTATGATGCTATAAGTAGCATTGCGACAAGTGGACTTGCAAGAGGCATGAATTGGCAAATTGATTCTTCAGGCAATCCAGTTAGGCTTCCTGCAGATACTTTGCCAAAGCAGAATGCAAGGACATTTAATGTTGCTGCTCAGACTGCTGAGGATAGGTATTGCATCAGCCTGATGGAGAAGGTTATTAACTTCTCATTTACTAATACCGTTGCAACAGAAGTAAGAGACTATTTTCTATCATTCACTCTGCCTGATGGATGGGCATCTACGACATCAATAGTTGCAGGGACATACCAAAGGATTTATCTGCAACTCTACAGAGACGGTAGAAGCTTTCTAATGATTGGCAGGCTTGACACGACTTGGTTATGGCAGAGATTTCTTGATGATTCAGGAAATAATGATGTTAATTACTTTATTGACTATTCATCAACTACTCCATTACCTTACTTGCCATTGACAAGCTATCAGTGGCTATATGGAGATTGGTATGATATGGAGTTTGTGAACTTTACAGATAGCTGCTATGTAAGTCCTGAGTTCTATGCCATGCCTGCAATACCTGGAGACAATTGGCAATTTAATGTACCAATAGATTCAGCAAACCTTACCGGACTTGATTCTGCTTTGGTAGGCTTGTTCACTCAGGATGGGCAATTGATTCAACAGATAGGTGAGGCAATTGATCCAATAGGGTCGGAATGCCCGACTCCTAATGTTTGCTCAATTGTTTTGTCCTATACCTTATTGGCTGCTGATGTCGCAGCTTATTTGGCTACAATAAATTCATACATTCCTGCGAGTCCATTGCTTCCATCAGGGGTTTTATCATGGAGCATATTGGATGATGTTAATGCTCCAATCTTAATAGATCAATACTTGTTACAATTTGGAGACCCTGACCTTACTATGTCAGACATTATTCTCATTGCAGCAGATGCTGGCATAACAGTGGGTGAAACTGATGGAGATTATAATTTCTCAATTACTGCCTTAAATTTAGCTTGTGGCAATTCTTACTATTTAAGAAATAAGGTTTCGGCAATTGAAACTGATGTCTTATGGGACTCAGAAGCTATTGCTTGTGTTTGTGATTTAATTCCTACAAATCAATTTCAAGCCACTGTCTTAATTCCAGCAGTTGCTTCAAGCTGTTACAGGCTTGGCTTCTACAATCAATCAGAAGGAGGCCTCTATCTCTATTCACTCAGCAATATCATAAACATTGATGGCTCAGATTGCTTTTCCACTATCCTTGAATTTTGGGCAAATGATAATTCAATTGCTCAGGGCTTTGAGTATTTCAACGGATGGAAGCAGAGAATTAGGCTTGGCTTAAATGGAGGAGGAGCAAAGCCTGTGATTGAAGAAAACTTATACAGGCAATCCAATGGAGTTCACAAAAGGCCTCAGAACAAGCAGGATTTATCATTAGATTTGCATTCAGATTTTATTGATGAACAGACTCAGCTTGCGCTCGTTGATGCCACTCGACACCCGTACTTAGTTTGGAACAATAAGTCAATCTTTGTGAAGGGAGATGTTGATGTTGCCACCATTCAAGATTTTACTACACAATCCTCTTTTGAAACCTTGGCTCAGGTTAAGTTTTCGGCACTTCTTCAAGGCTTCCAGCCTAAAAATTCAAGTTGTTTAGCTTGTTAATAACATGTCAATATTTTCACTCACTTGCCCGGATGTAGGATGCTATCAGAACTTTCTGTGTGATCCTGAATTCCAAAATAAAATTGTTGCAGTAGCTTATGTAAAGAAGTCTGCTGCATTGTCATCTGTTGAGAAAGCTACTGCTGACTCATGGATTGCTGCTCTCTATGAGAGATACCTTGATGGCGAAGGCTACCTAGTCCTTAACACATCAGGAGAGAAGCCAAAGCCTGACACTGCTACAACAGCAGGCCGAGGTATGCAGAACACCAAGGCTCTTGCCAAGACTCATACTCTGACATATCAAGATATGCAAGGTGTAGTTCAGAACAATGTTCAGTTTTACAATGACATTCTTGCCTCGGCTCAGAATTATGACTTTTACTACTTCACTCCTGGCAGAATTTGGGATGCTTCAGGTTATTATGTGACTGTAATTGGTGACCCAATCATCACAGCTGACCTGAACACCTATCAGATGGCTGAGGTTACTGTGAACTGGGTTTCTAAAGTCAATCCGTTGCCTTATGAGTTTGATACTGATACCTTCCTTGAGGGCTTGTATTACATCATCAGCTTTACCGGAGGTTCAGGCAGTACTTATATTGGCAACACTATTACAAGTGGATGTGATCCAATTGCTCAGAGTGTTACTTTTTCTGCTGTATTAAACATAGGCACAATTTCCGGCGCACCTGCGCAGAGTTGGTCCGTTGAGCAAGCAGATGGAAGTGATGATATCACAGCCATTGGACTTGGAATTGACAACACCACTGGTGTTCTTACATGGAATGCTGATGTTGATGGAACATACATCTTCATAGTGACTGTGACTAACGAATACGGATGCGTATTTGGTCAAGAGACAATCACTCTTAATGTTGCTTGCGGACTATAATTAATTAGAGATGGAGGAGCTTATTGGACAACTATTTTCAACCCTCATGGACAGACAAATCCGTGAGGGCAAACTTGAGTACATTGAATGTGCCAGGGAGAAGGCTGAAGAGCTTGAGTATCACTTTGAGAATGAGTATCCAACTAAGCTCCTCCATACTCAACATCCTTCTGAAGAGCCTTGGATGAAGGACTACAGGAGGCAGAGATGGCAAGCACCAACAACCACAGCCACAGGCAGAGTCTTTAATTTCTTACAGAAGATTCAGCAGGCTGATGACTTTAAAATCACTTTTGAAAGTGACTACCAAAAGACTGGAGTTGCTGAGAGGATAGGCTTGCAGGATAACACTTTGCAGTTTTATGTTGAGAATAATCTGCCTAAGTTCGGCAGTCTTGAGACATGGGCTTTCAATGTGTTCCTTAAGACCTATCTTCAGGATGCAAATGCAATTGTGGCAGTTTTGCCTAATTATGATGAGTTCATCAAGAACCCAGCAGGAGTTACAACTTTAGACTGGTTAAAGCCTTACCCTCAGACAATTGAATCAGAATATTTAATTTTTGAGGAAGAGACTTTTATCATAATTAAAGTTGATGATTATGAGGACATGAACCGCAAGAAATGGGATCAATTCTTGTGCATTACAATGGAGGGCTTGGTTCTATTTAGGCAAGTCAATCAGTACACTTATGATAATCCGTTCCAAGTTTTTATTCTCCCTTATACATTCACCTACCTGCCTGTTGTTAAGGTTGGAAGCGTTATTTATGAAGAGGAGGATGGACATTTGGTTTTTGATTCAGTTCTTGCTCCTTGCTTGCCTGCTTGGAATGAAGTACTATTCCGCACGGATGATTTAAATATCCTTTGGGCTACCCATGCCTTGCCTCAGAAGTGGGCATTAAAGATGAGTCCTTGTAAGACATGCAATGGCACAGGACAGCGGACAAACAGAAAGGAGGAGAGAGTAGGCTGTAATGATTGCCAAGGCTCAGGAAGAGCATCAAGCAGTCCATTTGGCCTGATGGAGATTAACATTGACAGAGTCTCTGCAGTCAATCCTAATCCACTTGTTCCACCAGTGCCTCCGGCTGGATATATTGAAAGACCTACTGAGACAGTTAGGTTATTCCAAGAGGACATTATTCAGAAAGAGTTTCAAGGCTTCAAGGCCATTGGCTTGGAATTGCTTGGTCAGATTCCAGCTGCTCAATCAGGGATTGCTAAGGAGTATGACAGAAAGGAACTAAACACCTTCTGCTATTCAGTGACTGTCCACCTGGCTCAGGTTTATAACAAGGTTTGCTTTCACATCATTTACCAAAGGTACAACAGCCTATTTGCTTCCTCTCTGATGGATAGTGATAAGGTCAAAGCAGCATTGCCTCAGATTACTGTGCCTACTGACTTTGATGTCATGACTACGGACATGATAGGCGAGATGCTGACTAAGGCAAGACAAGGCAACTTTGACCCACTAATTATCTCAGGCATTGAAGATGATTATGTTGAGAAGCTTTATGGAGAAAACTCAATCCAGCAGATTTACCTAAAGATATTGAAGCAGCTTGATCCGTTGCCTTATAAGACAATTGATGAGAAAACTCTGCTGCTTAATAGCCAAGGATGCACAGCGCAGGACTATGTGCTAAGTGCTAACCTTCCGGCCTTTGTCATGCAGCTTGTGGATAATGATGCCACCTGGTATGATAAGCCTGTGCAAATTCAGAGGGCAGATGTTTATGCATTAGCAATGGCTAAACAAATGGAAATTAAATCAGGCATTGTTCCTTTAATGGATGATAGTGATGCTTCTACTCCTGCAATGGAGGCTGATAACCTTGGTAAGCTTCCTTTAGCAATTCAGCAGTTATCTCTTGCAGCTGAGAGGGCCAACAAGTCAGGCAATGCTAAACTCTTCAAGGTCTTGAATGATAAGATTAACAACCTTATCTCTGAGATAGGTTAGGCACTATGGATGAAAAGCAGTTAGCCATCATCAGGAAGATTCAGCAGATTCAGCTGGATATTGAGAATGGGATGGCTGATGCTTTGCCTAAAGTATTTAAGACACTCAGTACAGAAGTAATTGATTTAGCCTCTGAACTTAGCCTTAATCCAAAGGATCGGGCTAAGACTTTAAGAGAGATGGTCAAGCTTAAGAAGGACATTGCTGACACCATTGTAAACAATGCAGCTTATCAGACTGAAGTAGTGGCTGTGATTAATGGATACAAGGCTCTTGCAGAAGCATCCAATGAATATTTAAGTTTAATTCTCGATGACTTTTCCCCGAAGACTGAACTTTATAAAGCCATTCTTGAGACTAATATTGAAGTTACTAAGGATGCTCTTATAGGAGGAGGAATTAGAAACAACTTCAGCAATGCCATTCAGGAAGTGCTAAAGAGCAACATAGCTGGAGTAAGCAATAGGGCAGAGTTAAACAAGACCTTAAGGCAGTTTATTGAAGGCACACCGGATGAATTGCCTTTTTTGAATAGATACATCAAGCAGACAACAAACGACTCTGTAATGGCATTTAATGCAGAGTACATTCAGACAGTAAGCGAGGACTTAGGTGTTGAATACTATCTGTATGCAGGCACAATCATAGAAGACACAAGGCCATTCTGCTCGGCAAGGACTGGCAGATTCTTCACGACTGATCAAGTCAAGCAATGGGCAAGCCTTAAAGGATGGCAAGGAAGGATGGCAGGCACTAATGCCAACACAATCTTTATCTACCGAGGAGGATATAATTGCAGACATCAGCTATGGCCTGTCAGCAAAGAGCAATATGATGCAGCTAAGGAAGCTGGCAGAACAGGAGTCAAGTAATTACTCAAGCTTGAGCATCTTATAATAAGGCACAGGCACATGCTTTGCCTTAGTCGGATGCTTCTTGCTCCTGAATGGCCTGCCTCTGCCTACATAAGTTTCCCATCTGCCAACAGCAGCATTATACTTAAATCTCCTATAACAACTTGAGAGCAGTATGCACAATGTAAGCACCATAAGAAGCCTCATAGGGACTTATCCAATTGATTTAGGTCAGCAATTGGCAATAGATGTCTCTGCTCCACAACTATTCTAAGACCATATCCTAAGTCCTTGACTTCAGAAACCTTTTCAATTTCTCCTTTCTTAATGTAGCCTAATATCTGCACAGACATCTCAGGCTCTGAGCAGTAGCATAAGACAAACAAATCTGCAATAATTTCTTTTAGATTATTGAAAACAAGCCTGCCTGTCTTATACTTAGTGGACTTGACTTGAATGTTGTAAGAGCCAAGCATAAGGTCAGTCTCTCCACCATCGCCATCTAAGTTGATGCTTGTATCAAAAGGAAGACCTAAGTACTTAGCAACGGCATATTCGCCCATTACACCAAGCATGTCTGCTTGTTCTTGGGTGTTTCCCCATCGTGCAACAGATTGTCTATTGGGTTTTACTATATCCTTAAGATAATGCCTACCGGATGCTAATACTTTGAGAAATTTGATTTCTCTATCTGTAAAATTGATGGACACTTCATAAATCAGTTTGCAATAATAAGCGAAAAAAAATGATATTTGTTAGTGAAAAAAGCAAAAAGCACTAATGGTTCTGTTGCTAAAGTTACATTTGGCAAACGAAGAGATGGCAAGCACAGGAAGGCCAATAGGCCAAAGGATAGCAGAGCCAAAAAGTACAGAGGACAAGGAAGATAATGGCAGACAAGAAGTTTAAAACCAAGGTAGCAGGCAAGACTGTCAAGTTCGGGGCAAAGGGTTATTCCATTGCTCCAGGCACTACTAAAGGTGATAACTATTGTGCAAGATCATCAGGTATTAAGAAGTGTGCAAAGCCACCATGTGCCAATGATTTGAGTCGGAAGGCTTGGGGCTGTGTTGGCAAAAAGTCGGTCAAAAGTGCTGCTAAAAAGTTCACTCGGATAAAGTAATTTTACACAATGCAACTAAAGCACTTTACACTTTCAGAGTTTGATTCACCTGATTCACCTGGTTCAGGTTCTAAAATGAAGCCTGAGTTTTTGCAAAGGCTGGATAATGCTCGGTCAATTGCCAAAATCCCATTTGGCATTAATTCGGGGTTCAGGACAGTTGCTCATAATGCTAAGGTTGGCGGGGTTGATTCAAGTAGCCACACACAAGGTTGGGCAGCAGACATTGCTTGCAAGGATGGGGCTAAGAGATGGACTATGATTAATGCTCTTCTCAAGGCCGGTATAAACAGAATAGGAATCTCAAACAGCTTTATTCATGCTGATTGTGACCCGACTAAGCCTGCCAATGTGATTTGGACTTATTAAAATGACAGCAGAACTAAAAGAGGAATTAGTAAAGTTTGGGTTTGACTTACCTGCTTATGGGGCAATAATGCTCACTAAGATTGCAGACCTAAACACCAGCAACTTCTCAGACTTTGAAAAGTACATGTATAATCATGGCTGGCTTTGGTTGCTTGTCCTCCGTTTTGGGAATGTGATGTGGGATTTGCACCATAAACTAAGCAAGCAAGTGGCTGTTCAAATTGATGGGCAGTCTGTTAAAATAACTGGATATGCTAAGATATTAAGAGAGATTAAAAAACTACTGCGATGAGAAAAGTTGAAACTATGTGGCTATTTGCCTTCTTTATTATTTACATTGCGTATGATCGCTTTCATGCCTATGATGTTGAATCGAAAATTAGTGATGATGTTCAGTACTTGGCGAAGAGTTGCATCACTTCAGGCATCGACTTGGCGAACATTAATCACAGGGTTGATAGTCTGCACAAGCAGAATGAAGCATTGGCTAAGACTGTCTTATATTTGGATTCATGCAACCAAGTCAAGGCACAAAAAGCAGACAAAGCAGAACGCAGAGGCAAGTTCGTAGGAGGGCTAATCAAAGGCCTGTTCCCGGGGATTTGAACCAACACCTCTACTCAAAGAGAATGCAAGTCTATGCCTACACTTGCACATCTGTTGTCCTTGTAGGCATGCTCCTTGGCACTGGGTACTTATACCAAGTAGAGAAAGTAAGTGCATCTGACAGCGTGCTGATGTTCATACTTGGGCAAGTGCTCGGTGCTTGGGTAGCATTGACTAACAAGATATTCCGAATCACTACTCCTGCAATTTCTCAAGAAACATAACTAACTTGCGTTCATGAATTGCTTGCAGAACTACATTGGCTTACAAGGTTGCACATCTACTGCACCTTTGTCGGGGTTATACATTAACGATTACCCTGGCATGTCTTCTGAACTTCTTGAGAAGATTGCCACACCGGAGCAGGCTTCTTATGTTGGCATGTGGAACTCTGCCCAAGCTGTGTCATATCAAAGAATAAAGAGGGACATTCAGCTTGCCTTATTTGAATCTGCAGAGGCGCAACTTGATCAAGTGCTATTTCAGACAAGCAAAAACTTTGTTCAGCAGTGGCAGCAGATTCAGACTGTTGCTCCTGAGGCAATATTAAAAGGAGCATTTGTAAGCATTCAGGGTAGCAAGTATCTAAGCCTGCGAATCAAGCAACTTTTTGTTTATAATGCAGGAAGCACAACCGTGACAGCTTGCCCTTGGTTTATTTATCAGACTCAAGATGGTAAGGTGCTTGATCAAGGCACTTATGACCTTGCACCAGGCATGAACTACATTCCTATCAACAATGAGTTCTACTCTGACTTTGATAAAATAAACATCATGGCTGCTGTTGATTGCACCAACTTAGAAACAACTACAGGCATGTTTGTGGATTGGGGATGGAATCAAATGGACTTAGAATGTGCCACAAGATTCACTTACCTGTGGCGCAATGGTTGGAGCATATTTCCGGTTACTGCTCCTTTAGGTTATGGTTTTGGAGATAGCTGGAGTCAGGACAATAGCCAGTCAGGTGTCTACATGGATGCTCAATTGCTCTGCTCACTTGATAGCTTTATCTGCCAGCAGAAAGAGTTTCTTGTTGATGCTTGGGCAAACCTTCTTTGCTATCAAATTCTTTGGGCAAAGGTTGCAAGCCCAAGAGCCAACTACTTTAGCCAAGGCAACAGAGAGTTTACTGAAAGGGCAATGGCTACTTTCCTTGAAGGCTATCAGCAGAGCCTCGCAATATGGGCAAGACAGTTAAACCTAAGAGGTGAAGGCTTGTGCTTTAATTGCGACAATGCCGGACTTATCCAGCAGGGCTTTGTGAGGCCTTAACAGCCTGCAATTATATTCGAAAGGGTATAATTTGTGCGATTATGCCTAAACTATATCCTATAGGGTATAATCAAAACTTCTCTGCGTGATCAACGGCTCGGTTCATATACCACTGAGCCTTTTTTAGGTCTTCTAACTTGCTTCCCTTCTTGCCTGCTCTGCTAATGTACTTGATGACATTGCCTAAGTGGAAGTCAAGATTCCAAGCTTCAATTACCTTGATTGCCTCATAAGGGTTCTCCTCTCCTCCATAATGCTGAGGATGGTCAATTAACACATTAGGCTTATGTGTAGTTTCTGCCCCGAAGTAGTCTGTGATTGCTCCCATTACTTGTCTTTGTCTATTAAGTGATAATAGACTCTGTAAGTCAGGAATAAGACAGCCACAGCATTGAGGCTCATGTTTACCCAGTTAATTTCTGCGCCTTCCTCAGGAGTAATTGATTGAGCTACAAGAGTCATAAAGACTCCGGCAAGTATTCCAAGGCTCAAAAAGAGCAGTTTGTTTTTCATTATTAGTTTTTCCATAGTCAAAGTTACCAAGAATAATATAAAGGCTTAGGCTCATCAACTCCGTTCATAGTCGATAACCTAAATTCATCAATTGATTTGTAAAGTTTGTCCTTGTATAAGTAGCCAGCAAATCTTGGCCTTGTTCTCATGTTTATAAGTTCAGCCTTAATCAATACATCATTGCAATCAATCTGACCTTCATGATCAATTATCCAGTCAATTAGTTCCTGAATCTGAGTCTTTTGCATAAAGCAAATGTAAAATTATTTTTCATCATCATTAAAAATAGACATGACCAAAGCCCCGAATGCAGCAGCTGCAACAGCAATGGTTTTCCAAACTGACTTAGATGCCTTACCTTCTACTTTAATTGCCTCAAGGTCTTTGATGTGGCCTTTAAAGTACTGGATATCTTTCTCAAGGTCTTTAATCCTGCGGAGTAAGTTCTTATTTAGTTCAAGAAGTTCAATAATCTCTTGCTCATTAATAAGCCTTAGCTCATCAAGTTCCTCAATTGAAATGTATGGTTTGCTCATTGACAATCTATAGATAAAACTTTAGTGACTAATGTATCATTAAGAATGAACCGTTGCACATTAACCTGGTTACCTATCCAGCCATTATTGTTTCCGCAGGAGTAGTAACTGCTTGACGTAGTCTTTGGGTAGCCATTGCGAGCTGGATAGTAGTCTTCAGATAGCATTTGTGTGCAAGTTTGGCAATCATCTTTTTTGCAGCTAAATAGAATGGGGGCAATTAAAGCCAATTGAAAACATAAAGTCAAGGCAACATTCATTAAGTAAATATACCAATGAGGAAACAAACTGTACTTTATTACTCAATGTATGTATCATTGTAATAGCGCTCGGCATGTATTCTTTCCTGCGACAATAAAATAATTTCTGATTCTGCAACACCTTCACAATAAGCATCCATTATCTGTTCCTTCTCCATTGCTAAAGCTTTCTTTAAAATGGCAAACCAAACCATTTTATCCTTTGGTTCTTGCCATAATTCCCTGAATAGAAATTCAACGGAAGTGTCATTTATTTCCATTTGTAATGTCTTTAAGTTGATTCATAATCCTTTCCTGAGGCACTCCCCAAAACATTTCGCAGCTAAACTTGCCATCATAATGCTTACCAGGGACAGTTATAAAGTAGGACTGCCTGTATTCATTAGGCTTGGCTGTGAACCTCTCACACTGCTCTTTGATTGGGCAATCAGTGCCTTCACACATTGCTATGTCTGCCATTGTTTTTTTGTTTAGCAATCAGGGCAGGATTCGAACCTGCATTTATGCCACCATACAATTTACTTTTCGGGCGAGCTACGCAAACTCTCATTGTATGTGCCTTACCAATTCAGCCACCTGATTATGTTGCTGGTGGAGGACTCGAACCTCCATCTGCCGATTATAAGTCAGCCTGTTTCCCAAGGTGCTATTTATTCGCACTTACACCAACCAGCAAAGGTTTATTACTTGTTAATCATCGAAAGGATAATGTGCCTTAGATACTTCAGCATAGCCATTGCTCCTTTGTAATACTCCTGATTAAGTTTATCATTGGCCTGCATCCATCCTTTCTGCTTAATCTCCTTGTCAATTATTATGACCAGTTGCTTGAGTTGATCCATCAAGTTTAAGATTTTTGAGTTCTTCTTTCATTGTCTCCTGTTCAATGCAGTACTCTCTCACCAATCTTCTCAAGACCATTGAGGCTGATTGCTGGCCTACTGCGACAAGCCATCTGTCTTTCTCTTCCTCTGTGCAGCTTGCTGTGATTTTTACATAAAGTGGATTGCGCTCTCCCATATTATTTTTTGAATTTAGATGTTGAATTACGACCTCCAATATGTCTTACAAAACCTCGGAGTAATGAGGCAGCTCGGAAGCCATGCTCTAAGTATTTGGCATTGGCATCCATCTCAGACTTAATAGGATTGTTTAATTTAAACTCTGTGAATGTGCTGAATGCTCCTATCTCTTTATAATCCTTAAGCCTACGAAGACCAGGATTCCAAGTAAATCCATGCCAAGTGCTTCTGTAACCAACCTTTAACAGCATGTACTTAGTTTTTTTAGGTGTGGACAATGGATGTCCAATTACAGGATGTCCATTTCGGTCAGCTGGATATCTAAGCCAAACACAAGCAATCGAAGCATTGGCCTTCAAGACATCTTTAGAGGCCTGCACAAAGCCTCCAAAATCAAACTCCCAATCATCCTCGCAATGGAAGATGTAATCAGTCTCGACAAGCTTATACATCTTGTCAATGGCTAATACTTGCCCAACATTCTCAGAAAATAACCAAATAGGCTTAATCTTCCATTCCTCAAATACTGATTGATCCAGCAGCCTCCTGAACTCCATAGGAACAGAGCCGGAGTCCTCATGAATTATAAACTCATAAGGAGGCACATCATACCAAAACTGCAAAAGGCTTGTAACTGTCCTCTCAAGTAAGTCAAACCTCTTGTAAGAGGTAAGGCAGATGGTTACATTACTTGTAGACATATGCAATAAATTTAAGAATTAGAAGGCTAGCCAAGATGATATAGACTGAATATGTAAAGCAGACAACTACTGCCTGCTTTAGTACTTCTCTTATTTCTCTGTTCATAATTCGACAAAATAAAGGTTATCCAATAATGTCAATTTAGTGCCTTTTTCAAATTGCTTTACCTGACCTTTGAATGCCTTAACTTGTAAATCAAACTGCTCATGTGTAATGTGAATGCCATAAATCATCATGCTAAATGGGTGAGCATTTAAGGTGTAAGAGATGCGATAGCTATCAGCTAACTCATACATTAATATAGTGCCTCCATATCTGAAGACAGCCTCTTGGATGTCTTTTAGGTCTTCTGTGAATATGTCAATAAATATGCCATTCATGACATCCATTACTTTTGCTTTTTGTGTATTCATTTTTTGGTTAGATTTGAATGCAATACTAATCTAATGGTTTTTTATCTGCAAAATTATTTGTAAAATATTTATGCCTGTCTATGATTCAACATCTGCCTTCCTGAGGCAACAGCTTAAGAACTTTGGGGAGGCCTCACAAGCTGCTAAAGTTCTAAGGGCTGCTGCTGTCTATGCTGCTCCGGCAGTGCAGGCAAGAGTCCAGCAGGAAGGCAAGAAATCAGATGGCACAAGCCTGCCTCCATATGACTCAGGCAAATCATTTAGCACATCAAGCCCAATAGGTAAGAGGTTTGGAGATGTTGCCAACAAAAGACAACAGAAAGCCTTTGGCAGTGGTGATTCATTTGGAAGCTATAAAGATTTCAGGCAGAAGTTAGGTAGGCAGACAGCTTACATGGACTTAACTCTTACCGGAGACATGTGGGCAAGTTGGAGACCTATTCCTATTTCAGATCAAGCTTATGGTGTTACCTTTGTCTCAGCCGAACAAAATAAGATTGCAGGATACCTGGAAGAAAGATTTGGGGCTATCTTTGAACTTACTGATAAAGAACTTGAGCAAAGTTTGCAAACCATCAACAGACTTGCTATTCAATACTTGAGCAGATGACATTAACTAAGGTAACAGTACAAAGCGCACTTGCTGAACTATGCAGTAACTTTGCAGGGAGTTATCCTTATGAGATGCTCAACTATGGGGAGGCTGTTGAAAGCATCATTGAGAATCAAGCTGGCAATTATGTGACCAAGGATGGCGCAACTTATTGCGCTGTAAATGATACCTATAAGCTTGTTTTATTCTTGGTCAGGGAATCAGCCTCAGTAGAGCAACAGCCAGCCGGAGGCAGAGCCAACAGCCTCCTTAGGACAGTCAGAATTAAGCTTGTCGCTAACACAACTTTAGAAAGTGCAGAATTTGCCCTAACTTCAATTATAAACCGGACTAAAGGCATCACTTACGAAGCCACAGATTATGACTCAAAAGCAATCGCAAGGCAGTACTTCGGACTTGAAGAGAGGAACTTTGAAACAGCCTTCTTCACAATTGACATCTCGATCACCGAGAGAATTAATTGTGAGGTTACCTGTTGATGCAATCTATTTCATAAGCCTTAAGAGGACACCAATTAGGAAGGTCAAGATGATTCAGCATCTTAATGCCATTGGCTTGACTGATAAGAATGGCAATCAGCCTATCCTTCAGGTTGCAAGTGATGGCAATCATATCAAGCATCAAGTAGATAATAGCCTTAAGATTCAGCATAAGAGGGGCAAGATGAGCATGTCAGAAATTGGATGCTGTGCCTCTCATCGGGAGGTTTGGCAGAAGCAAATTGATCAAGGACTTGAATATGTTTTAGTCTTGGAAGATGATGCTCGCTTTGATTTGGATAAGCTTATGCAGTTGGCTACAAATTGGAGTCATCTGCCTGAGTTTGAATTGTTGCATTTAGGTTGGGTATATTATGCAGGCTATGGAGAGCAGACAATTGAGAGAGTAGAGATTGATGGCTTGCCTAACCTTTGGAAGGGAGATGGCATGTGGCTCACTCATGCTTATATCCTAAGCCTGTCAGGGGCAAAGATTTATGAGGAAAGAACAAGAGTTCAAAATAATGGTCTTGATGGCATGACATCAGTCATTCAGTCGGACATGCTTGCCTATGGCTTTAAGCCAGTTATTGCAAGCCAAGAGACAGTAGATGGAAGAATAAGGTCTACTATTCATCACACAGGGTAATCATTTAAACAATTATAAAATGGATAATTTACAGTACATCAGAGACGCTGTTAGGCAGCATGGAAATCGAGTTCAGGTTAAGGTAATTCGTTGGCAAATCAATCCAGCAACAGGCGCACAGGACAGCCCATATGAAGTCTCTGTTAATGGTCAAATTGCTCTTAAGGAGTTATCAAAGCCTATCAACAAGCGTTCATTTAGTTGGAATAGAATCAGGCCTATTGGAGACCTTTTTATAGGTAAAGTTAATAACCCAACCGACCAAAACTCACTAAGCAACCCCGAACTTCTATCTAAGCTTAAGGAAGAACTTAAGGCACAAGTAAGAGCAGAACTTGAGGCTGAATTGGCTGCTGAAGCTGATGAAAAACCAAAGCGCAAAAAGAAAGCTATTGAAGAGTCAGGGGATGAGCCTACTTTAGATGGTGCTGCTTTATTCGAATCATTTACTGAACAACCACAACTATGAGCATGAACATTAAAGAGTTTTTGATTGCTCAGGCTAAGAGAGCCGGAGTATCTGAAGATCCTGAATTTAACCTAATGATTTCAGCATCTGTACTAAATGACATTCAAGTGCCTGATGCCGTAAGCAATAAGTTCAATACAAACTTATATGACTTTGAACTTGCCAAGACAAGCCTTGACCTTAAAAAGCACTTCATCAGCAATTACATGATGGGATATGATGAGGAAATTGTCAGAATGGCAAAGGAGTATGGGCTTGATGGGAATGCCGTTGAGGAACTTAAAGTAACTAAGAACTCAGGCGATAAAATTAAGCTTGCTCTTAAGAAGATGAAGGAACTGGAGGAGAAGGCAAAGAACTCTGTTAATTCTAATCAGTCTGAGGAGTTCTTGAAAAAGATGGCAGAGGCTCAGTCTAAGTATGATGATTTAGTTAGTAAGGCAGAGGCTGACAAGTCACTTGTGGAGCAAAGATATGTTTCTAAAATGAAGCAACTTTGGGAGCAGACACAGCTAAATGGCATCCAGTGGAACGATCAGATCCCTGAAGCTGCTCGGATTCCTGCTTACCAGGCAGTACTTGATCGTAAGCTACACCAATTAGATGGTCAGATTATTTATGATGCTGAAAGGAATGCTGCTAAGTTGGTGAATGCTAAAGACCCATCACTTCCTTTGGTGCATAATGGAAGAGAGTTTAGTTATTCTGACTTATCTGCATTAGTTTTGCAAGAAAATAAGCTACTAAAGGAGCAGGGAGTAGGTGGCACTAACCCAGCAGCCTTTGCAGCAGGCACACCAACATATCAGACTTCCCCTGTGGTAAGTCAAGGCACACAACTTCCGGCATCAATTCGTTCTGCCTTAGCGCAGATTGAGAACACTGCTGCCAAAATGCGTTAATCCATTTTACTAAAATGTCATTATCAACAGCTAATGTCTGTCCAGCGATATTAACTTCGCTTTCAGACAACCTAATAAACAATCCTGCCAATGTGCAGATTATGGGAGGCACTCTTGCGGCCCTAACCGATCCTTCAAACCTTCGTGCAGGCCAAATCATTCGTCAAGCTAATGACAATGGCACTGGTCATTCTAAAGAGGTTCGTGTAGTTTACAAGCAGCGTCAGCTTGCATCAGATGCAGTAGACACTAAGAGTTGTGAAGCTGGCCCTCAAATGAATTACATTGAGGAAACTTTGCAGATTAATAACTTTAAGCAGGTTTCATTTACTCTTAGCGAGGCTCAACTTCGTACTTTTTGCGACAGCTATTCTCAATTGGTTTCCCTGACAGGAAGTTCCAGTCCGGGACAAATTGCCGAAAGAGCAAATGGAATTGGTGCTGCTCAAGGCGCACTTTCAGTAGTTCGTGAGATGTTCGTAGACATTCAGCTTTCTGCTAATGCTCTTGTGCAGGCAATTAACATCGACCTTCTTGGCCAAATTCAAACTGCTGCTGGTAACTGGTATGGAGGCACAGCTAATCCTTCCTACACTGTAGAGGGTGCTGATGGTTCAATCTATGCTGCTGGTCTGTTTAACATGAAGCAAAACTACATGAACACAGGCTTCAATGGCGCACCTATCATCATCGGTGGTGCTGGCGCACTTCAGAGAGTTTGGATGAATGATTCTCGTTACTTCGGTCAAGGTGCTAATGGTATCAATTTCTCAACTGTTCGTGACAACACTGGACTTGCTGAGTTTTACTTTGATTCCAATGCAAATACTATCCTTGGTGATGAAGATTCAGCTATCGTTTTTGCTCCGGGTTCAATTGTTTACACTCCGTTCCTTGAGTATGTTGGTAACTTTGGAAACATCGGTACAATGACTCGCTTTACTATGCCATTGCCTGGTTTAGAAAGGGTTTCTATTGATGCCAGAATTTTGCCAAGTGAGTGCGAAGAGAGTTACAGTTTCTTCATGCAGCACTATTATGACACATATTCACCAGGAACTGATATGTTCCCTGCTGGAGATGCTAATGCCGGAGTTAATGGTGTATTCACTGCTGACTTTGTTACAGCTGTTGCGCCTTAATCCTAATATTTAGGACAAAAAAAGAGGGAGGCCACAAGCCTCCCTTTTTCGTTCGGAATTGTTCAATACTAACCAAATTAACACATTACCTAATACTTAGTCCTATCTTCTCTGAAAGCTGCGCTCCTGGCACATGCTCACCATCCTTAATTGCTTTGCTTATCTCAGACTTCCAAGGCTCTTTTTTGATTAGCCAAAAGGCCGGAGCAAGTGCTGCCTCATCAAGTATCTCAACAGAAACACTTTTGCGAGTTGATAGCTTGGCTAAGGTAGTCTCAAATCTTTTTACTCCTTTGCTATCCTCCTGACCAAAGAGCATAAGAGCAGCAACCAGGTTCTCTCTGAGCCTCTCAACTGTCTTATCCTTTGCCTTCTTAATGGCTTGGATTCTCTTAAGTTCAGCAGCTGCTTGATCTGATTCAGATTCAAGCTTGAGAATGAACTTAGCATAAGCCTCAGCCTTGTGGCTAAAGTTGTCTCTACGGATTGCCAAGTCCTCCATGAGTTCATCGGTGACCTCACCACCGTTCTCCTCCATCAAGCTGATGAAGGAGAGTTCTTCTTGAGTTAGTTGCCAAAGACTTGCCATGACTTAGAATGGTAATTCATCAATAAAATCCTGAACTGATACTGGTGCTGCTTGTGCCACTTGTGCCGGTTGTGCCACAGGCTTAGGCTGAAGAAGTTGCTGAAACTCCTTAGAGCCTCTAACCATCTCCTTGATGAACTCAGGCATTGAGTCAAACTTAGCTTGGTTGTATTCTTTAACAGAAAACTCAAAGCTTGGATTTACTTGCGGTGGGCATTCCATGCCTTTCATCACTGGGCTTATAGAAGCTATGCGCTCATAAGACTTATCAGGATTAGACTTAGAAGCCTGATGGAATATGCTAATCATGCAAGGCTTGCCAAGTAACTTAGCTACATCAAACTCCTTTGCTTCCTCTTCTGAGAATGCTTTGCCTCTCCAGCCTGTGAGCAATGCTCTAAGAGTGCTTTTCTCGTTCATGCTTAGTGTGACCTCCTTAGAGATGACACAAGGCTGCTCTCCCTTGTCTGCATTGAAGCATCTAAGTTCTGTTGGAAGTTCCCAAGTGATGCGAAGTAAATTCAGCCACTTGTCCTCACCCAGGTAAGTCTGTTTGACTGTACCAAAGTCTACCATTGAATAGCACCTTGCGAGATAAGTGCCTGCTGGAATCAACTCTCTATGAGAGCTTTCTCCGGATGATTTTGCGATAATTGCCATGTTTGGTTATAGATTAAATTTAAAAAGATGTGATTGCCATTGCGCCTATTAGGAAGGCGAAGAATCTCAAGAGATGATAAAGATTCTCTTTAAAAGGTGTTTCAGGAAGTTGCATGATGATTAAAATTAAGGTCTTGCAACAGGACACATTGAATACTTGCCATAAGGAAGAATGTACTCAGAACCATCATAAGACTTATAAATCTTTTTTGATTCAATCTTGCCTTCAATTAACACTTTTGCAGTGTTGTTACTTCTTGACACTACTGTGCAAGTTTCTTTGATTTGAGAATCAGTTATAAAACTGATGTTAAGAACTTGTCCGGCGGTGATTTGTGCTGTTGTCATTTTTTTGTTTGGTTAGATTTTCAAAAATGGGAGGTGTTACCCTCCCTTGTTTTATTAAGCCTCAAGAACTGAGATTATAAGTTCAATATCTAAATTCAACATGACAGAAAGCTTGTTGCAAATAGCAAATAAGGTTTTAGCATCTGAAATGCCATTTTCTAAAATTGAAACTTTAGCTGCTGTGATAGTATCAATTGCGAACTGTGATGCTTGTGCTGTTGTCATTTTTTTGTTTGGTTATGTTTTGAACTTTTGCTGCTCCGTTGCAGTGATACAAATGTAATACTTGTTTTTTTATCTGCAAATATATCTGCAAAAATATTTAAGTTTTTTTTCGGTATAGCCTTCCATGCTTCAATAAGACATGATTTTGCTTGGAATCAACTATCATCATCTTTCCATCCTGCTCCTCCAGGTGTAGCCTGTGCCATACCTTTTGGAAGTGATCAACAGTCAGATTATACTTTGACTTGTAAGCCTCATAAGTCAGCCTCTCCTTCTTTGGCCTTGTGCCTTTGATGCTCAGAATCTCCTTGACCATTGCCTGGTTATACTCATTCACCAGCACCCAGGGCTTGCTATATCCTTCCATAGGTATCATGGCAAAACAACTTTTGTATCTGCTGAACCTGTGTTGAGGGATGTTAAACTTCCGGCAGAAGTCACTCATTTTTAAAAAATTCATACTTAAATCTAATTGGCTTAGGTTTGCAAATGTAAGTGCAACAAATTTATGGCAGGCTTCTATTTTGAATATTTACACAATAAACCACTCATTGACCTATCCGGCCCATTCAAAAAGTATGTGGGCAAAGAGGATGACTTTCAGAAGTCTGTTGCTAAATATCTTGACAACATACAAGCCACTTGGTTTCACTGCCCAAATGGAGGTAGCAGGAATGCCATAGAAGCAAGTAAGCTCAAAGCAATGGGAACTAAACCAGGAGTGCCTGACTGCCTTATCCTTGACCAGCTTAAAGGCTTTTCAGGATTAGCCATAGAATTAAAGGTGGGCTATAATAAACCATCAGAGCAACAGTTGTCATTTTTGGATAAGTTAGTGGCTCAGAATTGGCTTGTGATTGTCTCCTGGTCGCTTGATGAAGTAATAACTGTCCTTGATTGGTACTACAACATAAATCAAAAAAATGAAGATAAATCAGAAAGGCTTTTGGGAGAATAAGACCTCAGAAGGCCATCACCATGATAAGAGGCTTGCAACTGCTATCCTTGCAATGCTTAAGAAAGATGAGTGCAACACACTTGTGGACTTTGGCTGTGGCATGGGTTACTATCCTGAGTTGTTTAGGCTTGCTGGAATCTATTGCCAAGCTTATGATGGTAATCCTAATACCTATGCGCTGACATTAGGCACAGGCAGAACTCAAGACTTATCGGTGGACTTTGACCTTAATGAGAAGTTTGATTGTGTGCTATCTCTTGAAGTAGGTGAGCATATTCCGGCAGAGTTTGAGAGCATCTACCTTGACAACATTTGCAAGCATGCTAAGGGCATGATCATCTTATCATGGGCAGTACCTGGGCAAGATGGTGATGGGCATGTCAATTGCCAAACCAATGCCCACATAATTGATGAGATGCACCTAAGAGCCTACACACTTGATGAAGTAGCTACCAAGGCACTCCGCAATTCATCAAGCCTGTGGTGGTTTAAGAACACCATTATGGTTTTCAAATAATTTATTTTGATTGTTGCCTAAATTGGTTTTTTATTTGCAAAAAAATAATCTAACCAATGGGTCAAGAACTATTAGACAAGCTTGCAGAGTGCAAGAGAATTGCTGACAATCACCGGAGAGCAAGAGACTATCACAAGGAGCAGACTGCCAAAGTCAAGCAATTGAACGAAGACAATCTGCTTAAGTTGAATCATGCTAATCAGGATTACTTGAAGCTTCAGAAGGAATACTACTACTGGAGGTCAGTAACATTTGCCATCACTATTTTTGCCTTAGCCATGACTGTTCTATTCTTTCACTGCCTTAGAAAATGAATCACTTAGGTCTTTTTGAAGGCATAGGTGGCTTTAGTCTTGCAGCAAGATGGATGGGTTGGAAGACAGTTGCTTGGTGTGAGTGGAATGAGTTTGGTCAAAAAGTACTAAGGCATCACTTCCCTGAAGCAGAAGGTCACGGAGACATAACAAAAACAGATTTTACAAAGTATGCAAACACAATTGATATTCTTACAGGTGGATTCCCCTGCCAACCATATTCATCAGCAGGCAAGAGACTTGGCAAAGAAGATGACAGACACCTCTGGCCTGAAATGCTTAGAGTCATTCGAGAAGTTCAACCGACCTGGGTTGTGGGCGAAAATGTTTTCGGGCTTGTTAATTGGTCAGGAGGGTTGGTATTCGACGAAGTGCAATCTGACTTGGAAGCTCAAGGGTACGAAGTACAACCGTATGTACTTCCAGCTGTATCCGTCAATGCGCCCCACAGAAGAGACAGAGTTTGGTTTGTTGCCTACCGTAACAACAATGGACTCAACAAGCGCAACAGCCAAAATGAAATCAACACAAGTAAAGGAAGGCTCGATGCATTCTGTGACACTTGCAAGAGCTTTAACAATGGGAATGCTTCCAATACCAACAGTAGCAGATGGCGGCAAAGTCCCATGCAAGGCAAATTATGGTCAGATTTCATTAGCAAATCATCCTTCAATTGTAGGATATCCGACAAGGCCAAAAATGCAGAAGGATCGAAAAGGTTTGGATGGGAGCAAGATGCTAAATACTCCAACAGCTTCGGACAAAAAGGGAGGTTGCACCAGGACAAATCAGAAGCTTCAACTGGGCAGCAGTTTAGTACATCAAATGCATGGAATGTTAGAAAGGCCAGGTGGGAAAACTTCCCAACTCAATCCCCACTTTGTAATGGAGATGATGGGCTTTCCAACAGATTGGACTCTATTACCTTTTCTAAATGGAGAAACGAATCAATCAAAGCCGGAGGAAATGCAATAGTTCCTCAAGTAGCTTACCAAATATTTAAATCAATTGAAGAGTATGAAAAACGATTTTAGCAAATTCACATGCTTTGTTCGGGGCATAATTGAAACAGGCTTTGTAATCAAGCATTCAGATAAGGCTCTTAGGCATGATGTAAAGCTTCACTTCAATAGGCTTCTTCATCACTCAGTTGAGTTTGAGAAGTTTTTGCATCAGCAATTAGGGCAAGACATGGCAGAGGCAGAGGATACAATCAACAGCTCAATTATTGGCCTTGTGTGGCAGATATTCGACATGGAGGAGGATGAGGTTAATAAGTTCATTGAGTACATCAATAATTTTGATGATTATTTGAAAAAAGAAAATTTAAAGTCATGAAATACACAACAGAATATTTAAAAGAACTTGCTAATGGTAATTTAGTAATACCTCAAGGCAGTGATATTTACAACTCTATGGTAAAGGAAACTTTGCGGGATTTGATTAGAGGCAATGACACTGATACTGTTCTTGAGGAATACATCCAGTGTGGTGATCTTGTTCCCTTTGACTATGTTAGCGACCTATCAGAGATAATCAATGAACTTGCTCGCATCATCTTAGAGGAAAGAGAAGATTATAAAGAAATTTTGATTGAGGCACAGGGATACCTTGATGACTCAATTAATAAAATTGATAATGTCTTAAAAGATATGAAATAGAAGTAAAAACTTTTTTAGATTTGCATGTCGAAAGACCCCAATTGAGACCTGGGTTAAATAAAGAGCAATGAAAAATATTAAAGCCCCATTCGGTCAGTACTTAGCAGCCTTACTCTTGGCTGGTCTCACTAAGGAAAACCGGATGGGGTTTTTTATTTATGGAAAATCATAACAGTAATAACTACGAAAGAGAGTTACTAAGGCCAATTGACAACGGAATTACTGATAAGCATATAATTATTGCTTATAGGCTTTTAACAGAGGAGTTAAGAGAAGAACTTAAAACGATGCCAGCTTATGAGGCATTAGAACTTTACAAAAATCTTTTAATGAGGTTGGTATGAATGGTTACCAATTAACAAGGCAATGGTTTGAATGGAGATTTAATAATCCAGGCAAGCTTTCTGCTGGACATGCAGAACTTTATTTTTACATAGTTGATCGGTGGAATTATTTTGGTCAAAAGGCTGAATTTGGGCTACCAAGGTTGCACACTATGGAGGTGCTTTCAATAGGCAGTAGAAATACTTACAAGAAACTTTTTGCTGAATTAATTGAACATGGATTTATCAAATTAATTCGTGAATCATGTAATCAATATCATCATGCATCTATAATTGCCTTGTCAAAATTTGAGCAACCACCTGCTACACCACTTGAGACACCAACTGAGCAACCAACTGAGCAAGCAGGTAATCAACCACCTGACCCAATAGGTAAACCAAATAACCAAGGAATTAAAGAACCTAAGAAGGAGAAATTTGATTTTTCAGGATATGGTGAATTAGAACCTTTAGTTAAAAAATGGCTTGAATATAAAAAGTCTATTAAGCAAGGTTACAAGTCTCAACAAAGCCTTAATAGTTTTTTCAAAAGGCTTAAGGAACTTTCAGGTGATAATATCTTAATTGCTGATTCAATAATTGAGCAATCAATAGCTTTTGAGTACAAAGGCATTTTTTCCCTAAAAAACAAAAAAGAGGCAAGCACAAATGTTCCGCAGGAAAATGCACCTTACAAGCCTCCACATCAGAAAGGAGTTGATTTCTCAAACTGTATCCCTAAAACCAAACAATAATGGAATTCCAAAACGAAGAAATAGAAAAGCAAGTGCTTTCTGCCATGATGCTTTTTGATGATGAAAGATTAGAAGCCTTTAACATCCTGCCATCAGTAGATGTTTTTCAGGTTGATAAAAACAAGGTAATTGCAAAAGCCATACAAGCCCAGCATGATGCCGGTGAGTCAATCAATTTGGAAACTCTTGCAGTCACTCTAAAAAAATCAAATCTGATTAATGAAGCTGGAGGTGTTAGATATTTGACAAGCATTTTCACAAGCCTTAAGCATCCTGGTCACATTGAAATTCATTGCCGGATACTTGTTGAACAATACCTGAAAATGAAAACTTATTTTATTGCTCAGGACTTGCTTGCTGGATCAACCTCTGATGCCATTGATATTTTTGAACACCTTGCAAAAATCCAGTTGCAATCGGATAACCTTCTTGCCTCAACCATAAAC
>ENA-OSIY01000171-OSIY01000171.1-marine-metagenome-genome-assembly--contig:-NODE-171-length-37285-cov-9.046442_pt1 | contig 37285 bp, 37 predicted proteins | sample MGYA00237884_ERZ534233 | MGnify/ENA primary metagenome ERZ534233 (study PRJEB26412, sample SAMN06343840) | marine metagenome | isolation source: estuarine water | place: USA: Columbia River Estuary... | reverse complement strand
TTTCAAGCAGAAGACGGCATACGAGATTTCTGCCTGTCTCGTGGGCTCGGAGATGTGTATAAGAGACAGTAGTAATTGTTGATGAAGCCCACTACATTAAAAACGCCACTGCCCAAAGAACAAAATTAATTAATGACCTTGTTAAAAAAGTAGACCGACTTTGGTTATTAACAGGTACTCCAATGACATCAAGACCAATGGATTATTTTAATCTATTAAGTTTGGTTGATTCCCCCGTTGCAAAGAATTGGATGGCATACGCTATTAGATATTGTCAAGGTTATCAATTTAATGCTGGCGGTAGAAAAATATGGAATGTGACAGGTGCTTCCAATCTTGAAGAATTAAGAGACCGAACTGCGGGTCTTACATTAAGACGACTTAAAGAAAATGTCCTTAACCTTCCCGACAAAATTATCACACCTGTATATCTTAGGTTAAAATCTAAAATGTATGAGGCAATTATGGGTGAGTATTATGATTGGTATGATAAAAACCCCGAAGAGTCAAAATCACTTACAGTTCAATTTACTAAATTAACTAAAATACGACAAGTTATTGCCGATGAGAAAATTACCCAAACAATAGAACTTGCCGAGAACATTATTGAACAAGGTAAAAAAGTTATTATCTTCTGTAATTTTACTGATTCATTAGAAAAAATAACAGAACATTTTGGAAAAATGGCTGTTAAACTTAATGGGACAATGTCTAAAACAGAAAAACAATATAGTGTTGACCAATTCCAAGAGAATGATAAAATAAAAGTATTTGTGGGTAATATTAAAGCCGCTGGTGTTGGTATTACATTAACCGCTGCCGAAGCGGTAATCTTTAATGATTTATCGTTTCTACCTTCTGACCATGCACAAGCAGAAGATAGAAGTTATAGATACGGTCAAAAATGTAACGTTTTAGTATATTACCCAATATTTGAAAATACGATTGAAGGAATCATCTATGACATACTCAATAACAAGAAACAAGTCATTGCAACTGTGATGGGTGATAATCAAAATACCGCAGACGCAGCCGAAGAAATTTTGAAACGAATTAACCAAATGCGTAATTAAATAAAAACTGGATTATTTATATGTAATGAATAATCTAATTATATGAAAAAAATAGAAGAGAAAATTCAACAACTCGAAACACAAATACTTGAAAACCACATCACCAAAGAAAAAGAGTTATTGATTACAGAAATGAAAAAAATAGGAATCGAAAAATTACCATACTCCTATTCAGCCCTCAAACAGTTTATTGACCCCGAAACAATGAACTTTCACTACAACAAACATTACAAAGGGTATGTAGATAAACTAAACGATGCTTTATCCAAGAAAAAATACGGGGATTTAGAGTTAGAACAAATTATTAAAACAATAGGTCGTTTTGATAAAACAATTAGAAATAATGCCGGTGGAGCTTTTAACCACGCATTATTTTGGAACATGTTAACCCCGACCCCTAAGAAATTAGAAGGGGAGTTGTTAAAAAAAATCACAAAACAATTTGGAAGTTTTACATCTTTTAAAAAACAATTTGACACCGTAGCTAAAGATAGATTTGGTTCAGGATGGGTATGGTTAGTACTCACAGCCAAGAACACATTAAAAATTATGTCAACTCCAAATCAAGATAATCCTTTAATGAATGTTATTGAAGGTGGGGGATTTCCAATTTTAGGTTTAGACCTGTGGGAACACGCTTACTATCTGAAGTATAGAAACAAAAGAGATGAATATATTGTAAACTTTTGGAAAGTTGTAAATTGGGATTTTGTTTCTAAATTATATGAAATGAAAACAGAAACAAAATTAATGGAATCAGTTAAACTTGAAAAATTAATAACTGAATCTAAAGAGGCAAAATTCTGTGATGCCAAAGAAGTTCAATTCTACAGAGAACTTATCAACAATACAAAAATTAAGAAAATTTATCAAGACGGAGTAACTGACTCACTAAAACAAGTATTCCATCAATTTTGGGTTGAGAGTACTGATAAAGAAATGTCGGGGTTTTACGGATTAGAGTCTAAAGAAGGAAGGTCAATCCTTAATAATTTAAACACAAACTTCAATACATTTTGTTTATTAACAAGAGCAATTAATACTCAGATTGAAAAATTAGGTAAACCCGAAAATAAATTTGATTTTTCCAAAAAAGAAAATAGGACCATTACAGAAATTAATCGATTGGTTAAAGAGTTAAATCATTTCAAAACAAAAATATACACAAAAAATAACGAAGAATTTATTAATATCATCAAAGTATTAAAAAAACTATGGGATAGAGGACAAAAGTCTGAAGATGAGGTGTTAGATAAATTTAAAAAATATTTTGGAGATTCTGCAAAACTTGAAAAACTTGGAGGCCATGGTCAAAAAATAGACGCATTTAAAGGGGAAGATTTGGCAATCACTTTAAATGGTAAAAGGTATAGAACACAAGTTAAACCATATTCTTCAATTACTAAAGAAAAGAATACAATTACGGTTAAAGATACTGGTAATGTTCAACCATATAGTGTAGATTGGATGATATTTATTAATACAAAAACAAATAAAATTTTAATTTTTAATAATAAACCAATAAAAAACCATAACCAATATGTGTTTAATGATTCATCATTAATTCACGAAATAGAATAACTAATATATTTATTGACATGGCAGTAATACCGGAACCAGAAAGAAGTAAAATTTATACAAGAATTAAACATCAGTTAGGCGCACCACTAAGAAGTGTTGAACTTGAAGATGAGATGATGGATTCATTAATGGAGTTAGCACTTGGGGATTACGAAGAGTATATTCTTCAATGGTTAATTGATTCGCAATGGGTTAATCTTGTGAATTTAAACATGAACGAAAGGTCAGTTGCAAGAGCCTTAGTTACAAGAACTATGGATTTTGAACAACAGTTCAGTTATGCTTATTCTAAAATTGTTGGTCTTCAAACTGAAGGTCCTTGGGTTTTAAAGAAAGATTATTTTATTCTTGAAAAAAATGTTCAAACATACGAAATTCCTGCGGGTCGAGAGGTTAATGAATTATTATGGTTTAGTGACCAACCTTGGACCGCATTTGGATTAGGTGGTATGGGTGGAGGTTTTGGTGGTATTGGTTTAGGTGCCGACCAAGCAGGATTTGCACAAATGGGTAATCAGGGTTCTTATTTTATGATGTCAGGTTTTGATTACCTAATCAGAATGCAAGAATCAAATATTCTTAATAGAATATTAGGTGGTTCAATGACATATAGAATAACAGGATTACCTGATGGTAAAAAGTTAATTCACTTAATGAATACCCCTGGTGGTAAATTTAATTGGTCTAGCTATAGTCAATATGTGGGTAAAGCTGTATGGTATTGGTATTACGATGTTGAACCTGATAGTAGAGCCGATTGTTTAAAAAATAATCCTGATATTATTAAATTACCAACAGATGTACCGATTGAAGAATTATCTTGGGAAGATTTAAATGTTCCTGGACAACAGTGGGTGAGAAGATGGTTTACCGCATATTGTAAAGAAACTTTAGCGAGAGTTAGAGGTAAATATAGTGGTAACTTAAAGACACCTGATTCTGAAATCACAATGGATTATCAAAGTTTACTTACTGAGGCCAAAGATGAAAAATCTAAATTAATAGAAGAATTAACAGGGGCTGAAGGATGGTTAACAAGAATGAGACCCGATAAAGTAATGGAAAGAGAAGCGTTAATTGCTGAAAATCTAAACAAACAAATGAAGTTTAGAGCAATGCCTCGTCAAATATATGTAATTTAATTTTATGGCAATTATAAAAACAATACCCTCAAGAAAAATCATTAATGGTTTAGTTATAGACACATCAGAAATTTCAATAGTTTCTGAAACAAATTACCAAACCAATGGTGAATCTTGTGTAGTTGTTAGGGGAGTTTCTGACTCGACAGTTATTTTAGACTCAAAAACAACAGACCACGTAGTAATAAAATCAATGACAAGACTTACAATCATACCTGACACCGGTAAAATCGATGAGGACTATGATGAAATAGTTGCAGAAAGATATGCTTGTATTGAATTTAGATTTGTTGGTGGTAATTGGTATATTTTAAGTTCCGATGGATTGAAGCAATCCTAATTTTTCTTCCCATCCATTTTCGGCAGACTCATACATATAATCAGAATTAAGACCTCTTTTTTCCCAATAAGATAATTCACCATCTGATAATGTCATAACTTCTTCTAAACTATCTTGGTCACCATTACCTAATGGATAACCATTAATTAACTCACATTGGGCTGTTGTAAAAATGCCTCTTTCTTCAGGGGTATTAACAATTAATCCGTTTCTAACCTCATCTTTAAAAACAACCATTAAAGGTTCAAGTTTTTTATTAAATGTTGCAATTGCTCTTGGTACATTATAATCACCCGTTAAATCAGGATTGTTATCCAAAATATCTTTATCTAACATATAACAATTAATCATCACCCCATCACTAATTGATTTTGATTTTGGGTCATTAAACAAATTAAAAGCGTTTGCGTCTTTAATTTGTTTTACCGTCATCTTTTGGACATCTCCTTGTGATGATTTGGTTCCATTATTAACATACATAATAACATCCCCCAAACTTACATTTAATCCGTTTTGTAATGCCAATTCCATATGAGCCATTCTACTCATACTATTACCCGATTTAGTTTTTGTGGTTAACCTTTTTTTATAATCATCAAGACTTAATTTAACTCTTGCTCTTTGAGCAATTTTAGATAATGGAATTTTTTTATCATAAATGGTTTGAAGATACTCATAGTAATATTCAACAAATGCTTTACCATCACCTTCCAATAACATCTTAATACCTTTATCTAAGAACGCCTCAATGTATAATGGTAATTTTTTAGATTTAATACTATTACCCGTTAATTTAATCTTACCCTTGGCATCCATAACCGCATAGTTTTTACGAGCTAAATTAATAGTTGACGGCCAAACCCCATCGGTATCAAGAGCCATCTCACCTCTCATGAAAATATCGTTATACTCCGCAACATCGGCTTCAGGACCATAATACTCCTTACCCTCTTCAACTTTCCAATTCAATCCACGACCAACATAAACTCGGTCTTTTGCATCATCAGGGGTCGAGAAGTTTACACCGTCCGTATCCATAACCAATGGGACATATCCTTTGGTCATAAAGAATCTAATCATCTGACGAAGATATTGTCTACCCGTACAGGTAATTTGTTCTCCCATGTACATATCACCCCAAGCATAAACCTGAGGAGCTGACAACGCACCAAACATTGAGTTAATGAAAATTTTAATTGGTAATTGTTTATTACCATACGATTCGGATTTGTTACGGTCAATGTTATAATATTCTTCAGCAAGTTGTTTGTACTTGATACGAGTATTACGGAAATAACTCAACATCCCTTTCATGGCACCCGTCACATCACAATCAGGGAATACATCATGTACCAACTGAATAGAAGGGTATAGGGACGAGAAATCGAGTTTAAGTACATTCTTACTATAACCAACCTTAAGTAGTCTTGAAAGACCTCCTACGAAGTCAGTCTTTGATTCTTTGGCAGGAATTGCAAGTCCATGCTTATAAGACCATGCTAACATTAACATTTTCCATAATGTTGCGGTACCCATTGTTGAAACCCTTTCATATGTTGTTGGAATCATTGCGGCCAACAAGAATGAACCTTGGTTGAACTCTTGGTCCACTTTAAGGGTTTCATCTAAGTCATCATCAAGATACATCTCAACCAACTTATCACCTGTTATTTTATTGTAGATATCACTTCGTTTCTCACAAACTGCATCAATTTTAGAATCAAGTCCGACTTTTTTATATTTACCATTTTGAATGTTTAACCAAAAGTCTTCTTTCTTTGTATAGAATGGACCAATATTTAAATGGTCAATATACACACGGTCAGGGGCTTCCGCATTAATGTATTGGGTAATGTATTTTAAACCCGCTGCTTTAATACTTGAGTTAATTGCTTGTGCTCTACGAACAGCGTGGATTATATCAATAACGTTGTAACCCCAAATAGAAGTTTGAGTATAAGACTCAACCTCATTGGCAAGTTTCAACATACTATCTTTTCTTGTAAACGAATGGTCGGGATGTAATGATTTACAAATTTTCTTTGGGTCAATATTTAAAATCTTACATCTTTCAAATATCCAATGCCAGTCAAAGTTTGCGGAATTATAACCACCAATAATACTTGGTTTAAGTTCGTTGATTACTTTGAAAAATTCAATGATGGCGTTTCTTTCTTCAGATTCATCTACACATTCAATAACTCTATGGTAACCTTTATTGGTTTTAATTCCAATCATAAAGATACGACCGTCTTGAGGTTCAAGGGCAGTCGTCTCCAAGTCATATACCATTCGGGTAACTTCTTCGTAATTTTCAAATCCTTTGAATAATCTTTTTTCTTTGGATATTAAATATTGTTCTACAGGAGGTAGAATTATTACTTTGTCTTTTGTTTTATCACCCCATGGGTCACATCCACCTTCTCTAAAGAATTGGATAAGTTCTCTGTAACCTTTAAGTGATTTAACCATGAAAGTCATACCCTTTTGTAATCTTTCATTACCGTGGGTTTCTAATTTTTCAATCATAATACCATGTTTGGTCATGGCTTCTTTTTGAGCTGCTTTGGAACCTTTATAAAAATTAATTTGACGTAAGTCGCCTACCCAAGCAAATGGGGTAAATGTGTCTTTACGGATTTCTTTTCCTTTACCAGGAATCTCTTTAATTTTGTAGATGCAGTTCTCACGATAGTCGTATTCAATTGCGACTATAAATTCTTCTGGGTCATTTCCGTGTAGAAACGACTCAATGTATTGGTCTGTAAACATATTTCATATACGAGTGGTTTATTGGCAATCACGTTGTTGTGAAGTTCACCTTACTCATTGTATACAAATATAGAAAATTAAAATGGTTAGTCAAATTAGATTAATCAAAAAACCCAACACTTTTATGTTGGGTTATTTCTTAGTATTTGTCTTTGTTGTGTTTTGGTTTTCTAGTATAAGTTTTTTTACTTTTTTGAATTAAAGGTCTTGAAGCCGCCCATATTTCTTGCATTGTGAAAGTAATTGTTGTCATGGTTTCTGTGAGTGTAAAAGGTTATTGTTTTGTTGAGTACAAAGATAATAAATTATTTTAAACCTACAATAAAAATCTTGGACTATTTTGAGTTTTTCCAAAAGTTTTTAGGTAAGACCCATCTTCCGAAAATACTGAAGTAACTATTGTATAGTTTTTTAAATCGTGTGTAAGTAACAAAAATTCAGCAAAATTCATATAATGAGGTAAATCTAATTTATCACCAACTTCTTTTATAAAAACAACTGAATTATTAAAATTAGTTAAACTTAAATTTGACATTCTTTTATTAATAAGATTAAAATCATTAATAAATATATTTTTAATTAAACTGTTTGGTACCCCAACTCTATCATAAAATTTGGGTTTTTTTATAAAATTTTCCTCATAAGTATCGACAATATCATTAAGAGATTTAATTCCTTGTCTATCAATTGATTGATGAAAACTGGCGTTAAGTGTTATTGAATATCCGTCATTTACAAAATTAGCGATGGGTTTGAATTTACCCATACCCTCTAAGATTATTTTTGATAATAAATTAGTTAGTTTCATAGGTTAACAACAAGCTGTTTCTGAAATGAAACTATCTTGGATATTAATAAACAGTTCCTCTCTAATCGGAAGAATTAAATTTCCTTCGTCATTTTTAATTAAAAATTGCCCTTGGTACCTACCCGGTGTATTAGTATCTCTTTCTGTGAATTTAAAATAAATGTAATATTCGGGGTCAGAACCTTCAGGTAAAATTAAATTAACTATTTCAGCAGGAGCAGAGACAATTTTAGGAATACCTGTCTCCTCTTCAATCATAGTAAAAAAAATAGTAGAGACCTCCAAGTCTTGCATTAGTTGCATGTAACCGGCTCTACCATCTTTAACTACCTGCATTTTTAATACAGGTAATGTTGCATTCTTTTTAATATAAAATTCCATAACAATAAATATACTGTTATGATTCTTTTCTCAACTCTCTACTATAATGTTCAAATCTATCATGCTCTGTTGGTGTCATAAGTAATAAACCTGGATACAATTCATCTTTTTTAACCAATTGATACATATGACTCATCCAAGTTTGTTCAAATGGGTGTGCCCATGTTGTATCCAAGAACATTTTTTTATTACCAGGTCTACTAACAATTTGAGGCCAATTACAATAGTAAACTTCACCAACCGCATATGGAATACTTTTGTGTGATAACACCGCGTTAAATTTACTTTTTGGAGCGTTAGGGTCAAGTCCCATTTCAGGAAGTCTTGGTTTACCTGGCCAAAACTCATCTCTAACTGATTGGGGCACATTGTACCACGCCCATTGAGTTCCATTATCACCGTAAAATTCAGAATAATTCATCTTTAAGAAATCAAAATTTTCTTTTTTCATAATTTCTAAAGATTTTGAATATAAGTTTGGTACATATCTACTAAACCCATTTCTACAAACGGCACCTTCATTTGGATAGAAAAACATATCATCTTCAAAAAACAAATAATAGTCTAAATCTGTTTCTTCAAAATGTTCGGCAATCCATTGTCTACCACCACATATACCTAAATTATCTTTCTTAATATGTTCAAACCCATATTCTTCACAAATTTTTAAATATTCTTCTGTAGTTGATAAATCAGAAGAGTTATCTAATAAAAACTTTTTGGTTTTTAAAATATAATCTCCGTCATACGCCAACATAGAATCAATAAGAGTTCTAAATTGTTTTGGACTATTAAAGGTAATGACATATAACCCAACTTTACCCGTGTCCAATGAATTAATTTCTTTTGTCCCATTTTCATTTTTTACTTTAAGTTCATCATTTTTTAAACTTTCAAAAAATCCACCAATTAACCCATTTGATTCTATTTCAAAATAATTAATTAAATCAGAATGTTTATATGACATAATACTAAAGATTGATTCTTCGGTGCCCATGTACCCTTCTTGTAATGTAGATTTTAATAATCCATAATATATCCCATTAATGTCTGATATTGTATGGGTTGGACCTCCAAAAAATCCTCCTCGAGAAACTTTAGTTACTTTATCTCCCGCGTACTCATTTAATTTTGAGTAATTAAATCCATGTATTTCAGTCTCTGCATCGTATGGAAAACTAACAAATGAAAATTTAGAAACATATTTTGATAATTTATCTAAAACTTTATCGTGAGTAAAATATCCTGGGTGTACAGTGTTTGTTATCCCACCATCAATCCAAAATAAATATTCTGAATTAAATTGGTCCATAATTCTTGCATCATTTAACAAAAACACTTTAGACATCACCAAAGGATTATAATTGTCTAATTTTGCTTGTGTTGATTCTGACAACCAACCAACTTGATTAGACCAATCAGGATTAGTCCTAATGTTTTGAATTAAAGGAAAAAATTCTGAATCAGTAAACCAACTTAAAGGTCTAACAATAAACTGAGTATTTTCTTGTTTTCGTCTTTGAAAAACAAATTCTTTTAATCCTTCATCACCAAAAATTATAAGATTTTCTTCAACTTCTAATAATTTTTCAAATTTATCTAAATAATGTTGGAATGGTCTACTCCATCCTTCTGTTAGGTTTCCTCTACCTATATCCCAAATACCTGTTACTAAAGTTATATTACTCATATATTCTATTAAATTCTTCTAAAATTCTAAAAAAGCTTTTGTTTAATGTGAACATCTCATCTGTTACACCGGCAGGTGCATTATCCCTACACCACCAAATATCAAAATGTTTTCTTTCAAATAATTCTTTATGGTTAAAATACATTAAAGTCATAATTGGCTCTTCATGATGTAAATTTTTTGCATCAATAATAGTTTTTTCCGCATACTCTTCAAACATATTAACTATTTCGTCCCATTTATCTTTATGACCACCGAATAAACCACCTATAATATGAAGAGTCCTATCATACTCTGTATACCATTTTGGGTCTAAAGTTTGAGACCAAAAGTTTCTATCATTATCTTTACCAATAATTAAAAATTTATCACCAGTGTCTTCAATCATATTATGTAAAAAATCATTATTAAATAAACTACATTCATAATATCTTTGTTCAGGATGAGTACCACTTAAATATTTGTCAGGAACTAACCCACAATGTGATAATCCTGCATCAATCCAATAATAATAATCATAAGATTTATCTTCATTCCACCACCAATGGAATTTAGAGTATTGAATCTCAACACATCTATCAGACCGTTTGGTCATTTCAACATCTTTATATTCTTTTATTAAATGTTGGAATTTAGTTTTTGAAATATCGAAAATTTCAAATTTTAATTTTTTAGGAGATATTGAATGTGTCTCATAAAAAAATTGTTTTAATGGTTCTATTTCTCTATCTGAGGTATAACATAAAAAATCTGCGTCGGTCATTTTTAATAAAGAAAGTAAACTATAACTATAGTGTCCTCCTCTACTCATTCTACCTCCAAATTCTGTACCGTATAAATCACTATAAATTGATGTGATAAATTTAACTTTAACTGACATATGTAAATTGATTGTGTTCTTTATTGTTTTTTAAATCTTGGGTTAATGTTCCGTTTAAATACTCTGAAGGTATTTTACATGGACTGTATCCATTCCAGTTATATGTTTGTGTATAAAAATTATTATACTGTCCCTGAGACACATCTGACCAACTACTCATTTGTGGAGCAATTGGTAATATTGGTGCGTAACTTTGTTTAATTGGTAAAATAAATTGATAGATGTAATCATCAATTGCATAATACCCTAAAATTTCAGGTTTTTCCATTTCAATGACTTTATCATAAATTGACTCATGATATAATATCATATTAGTTGCAAATATTCCTCTTTCGTGTTCTTTTTTCGGAGGAAGATTTGTTATGTCTAAAAATAGAGGTAATTCTTCACTACGATTAACGGGTCTATTTAATGTAGGTGCGAAATTTATAATCCCAAATTCAAAGTCACCTGTTTCAGTTTCAATTTTATTAATTAAATCTTTTGAGTATGGTAAGAATGTACAATCATCCTCAATAACCATTACTGACTTATAACCTCTTTCTTTTGCAATTTTTAGTATTTCTACATGGGATAATGTACAACCCCCATGATTATTTAAATCAACTGCTTTAAATATTTCATAATCCCAACCAATATATTCCATCTCTGTTTTGATGTGTTCCAATCGGTCAGGTCTTCTTTCTAAATTAACGATAAATTTAGGTATGTTGGTAATATTCATTAACTTACGACATTGTGGTTTAATTGACCTGTTATTCTATCACACCATCCTTTTGATTCTGAGTGTGGCCATACAACCCAGTATTCTGGTAATTCGTCTGTTTGGAAATCCCTCCAAACTTTACAATATTTATCAGGGTCTCTCATAAATCCAGCAATTTCATTCTTATCGGCATCTTTTCTAAATAATGTTTTATCTTCTTTACCGTGGAACGCAACAACCCAAAAATCATAATCAGTTTCAGGAACTTGAGAATACCCAATGTCAATACAATGTTTAAACACCATACAGAAACTATCTTTCCATTCTTGTTCTGTTTCAAAATTATATGGGTTTGGTGGATAATTTTTATCTAAAGTATATTTGTCAATTGCTCTCTTTTCAAATAAAAGACCTGAATATTTTTCATAATCTTTTAAAGTTCTAACAGTCCCAAATCCATAAGGTCCGTCATGTCCTTCTTGTTTTTCACCATCCATTCCAAATAGTTTTCTATTTGTATGGTGAGAATGTTTGTTTTTATCACCCCAAGTTTTGTCGTCATCCCATTGTTTTGTTCTACCTTTACGAGTGTATTCGTGGTAAACAACAGGTATGTGAGTATGGAATAAATCATAACCCCAAGTGTAAGCTCTAGCGGCAATTGAAATCTCTTCTCCGTGGAAATAGTATTCAGGGTTATGTTGAACTTCTTTTGAGAATTCTCCTAATGTAAAACAGAAGTGAGCGGAATAAAATCTTGCAGTGACAGGTTTTTTCATTTCTTTCCAACCTGGAATTGTTTCAGGTAAGAAGAAGACTGCACCTTCAGGAATAAATCTGTCAAATACCATTCTCCAAGCATCAGTTGCTCTTCCTGCTGGGTCATTTTCAGGGTCAAAAGATGGTACATAACCCGTAAGTAGAGGCTTCTTGTGACCATCTTTTTGTAGACCCTTAATCATTTTGATTAATATATCATCCCAATCTTTAACAAATCTCATATGAGAATCAATTTGTAATGTATATGTTTCTCCATCATAAAGTTGTTGAGTCAAGTTTCTTGCCCAACAAACTCCTTTGGCCTCTTCATAAGGTATGTCTAAGATTTTAAATCTCTTATCATCTCTATATTCGTCTAAATTATCAAACCCATCTTCTTCAGCAAATTGTCTTGCAATTGACAATACTAAATTTTTGGGTCTTTTGGCATTTGCCAACATATCTTTAATTGTTGGTACTAATTGTGGGTCTCTATAGGACGCAATCTGAATAAAAATTTTCATATATGGTATATTTTACAATAAACATAAAAAAACCCCCGATAATGTCGAGGGTTTTAATTAATATATTTTATTTTTATTTTACATTATGGACATCCATTAGGGTCTGATGAGGTAATTTGTCCTGCACCACCTGTAACTTCATACCAAGCAGTACCGTTAGAGAAATAACCATTTGTAACTGGAATTGTTAATAATGTATTAGCGTATAAATATTCACCAACATTTGGTCCTATTCCACCTGCAACTGTTCCGTAAATTGTATTAGGTGCCGACCCAAAGTCAGTACAAGCCAAATTTGCGGTTGTACCTGTACCTAAACTATAGGTATAATAACCAAACGTTGCTGTTGGTGTTGTTGTTGGTGTTGGTGTATTTGTTGGTGTTGAAGTATTAGTTTGAGTAGGAGTTTGAGTTGGTAATACTGAACAAAGAGTAAAGAAACCTACTTGAGCACCACCTGAACTTAATTGTGTAACAGATGTCCCATCACTATAGAATCCTGATAAGTCAATTGTAACAATTCCTGCTGAATCATTATAGAATTGAGTATTTTGGTCAAATGTTGCATCAAAAGCATATAGTGTTATTGAAACCCCTGATGTACAAGAGGCGTTTGAAGTTACTCCTGAAAACACATTAAATACTTGAAGAGGAGATGTTGGTGTTACTGTATTAGTTGGTGTTACAGTTGGAGTCACATTTGCTGTTCCTGTTACTGTTTGTGTTTGTGTTGGTGTTGGAGTTTCCGTGTTAGTTGGAGTTTGTGTTGGAGTTCCTGTGTTAGTTGGTGTTTGTGTTGGAGTAGAAGTTTCGGTGTTAGTTGGGGTATTAGTTGGTGTTTCTGTATTAGTCGGGGTTTGTGTTTGAGTTTGGGTTGCCGTATTAGTTGGCGTTTGAGTTGGAGTTCCTGTGTTAGTAGGAGTTTGAGTTTGAGTTGGAGTTCCTGTATTAGTAGGAGTCTGAGTTTGAGTTTGTGTGTTAGTCGGAGTTTGAGTTGGTGTTCCAGTTGGTGTTGGTGTTAAAGTTGCAGTTGTACTCGGCGTAGGAGTCTGAGTTTGAGTTGGAGTTACAGTTGGAGTTACAGTTGCTGTTGGAGTTGGTGTTGCCGTTTGACCAACAGGAGGAAATGCCCCTTGATTAATCAAAGAAACGGAACTAACATAAACAGGAGATATTGAATATGTGTTATTAATTAACCAAATGTTTTTTGTTTGGCCAGGGTTCAATTCAACTTGATACTCCCAAAGAGAGTCATCGCATCTTCTATAATTAAAGTTTGCAATTGTTGAACCGGTGTTCGTTAAAGTATATTTACTACATGCCATGGTATATTTCTATTTTCTTATAAATACTACGATTTATTCTAATTTATTAAATAGGGTTTAAAATTTATTTTTTTATTTTATTATGGACAACCATTAGGGTCTGATGAGGTAATTTGTCCAGCACCACCTGTTACTTGGTACCAAGCAATTCCGTTAGAATAATAACCGTTTGTTACAGGTATTGTTAACGACGTATTAACATATAAATATTCACCAACATTTGGTCCTATTCCACCCGCAACTGTTCCGTAAATTGTGTTAGGTGCCGACCCAAAGTCAGTACAAGCCAAATTTGCAGTTGTACCTGTACCTAAACTATAGGTATAATAACCAAACGTTGGAGTTGGTGAAGGTGTATAAGTTGGGGTTGCGGTTTGAGTTGGTAAAATAGAACAAAGAGAATATCCACCTATTTCATTTCCATTACTATCTAATTCTACCAATTGTCCTGAATAATTATAGAATCCCGCAAAATTAATAGTGTTAGGTCCAAAATTTGAACTATAAAAAATAAGGTTATTATCAAATAATGGTTTATCCCCATAAATTGTTGTTAATGGAGAACTACTACAAGCATCATAAGATGTTGTACCAGTTGCAACAAAAAATCCAATTCTTAATTGAGTTGGCGTTGGAGTTTGAGTTGGCGTTTCAGTGTTAGTTGGGGTTGGAGTTTGAGTTGGTGTTTCAGTATTAGTAGGTGTTTGAGTTGAAGTTTGGGTAGGTGTTTGAGTAGGTGTTTCTGAACTAGTTGGGGTTTGAGTTTGTGTTTGAGTATTAGTTGGTGTTTGAGTTGGTGTTTCTGTATTAGTTGGAGTTTGAGTTGGTGTTTCTGAACTAGTTGGGGTTTGAGTTTGTGTCGGTGTTTGAGTTTGTGTCGGTGTTTGAGTTGGCGTTTCTGTATTAGTCGGTGTTTGAGTTGGCGTTTCTGTATTAGTCGGTGTTTGAGTTGGCGTTTCTGTATTAGTCGGAGTTTGAGTCGGAGTTTCTGTATTAGTTGGAGTTACACTAGGAGTTTGAGTCGGAGTTTCTGTATTAGTTGGAGTTACACTAGGAGTTGTTGTGGAAGTTGGTGTTGGTGTAGGAGTTGGTGCCAATATTGAAATAGTATATGTATAAGCATATGTTGGCACATAACAATTATATGTCCCATAATAATAATTGGCAACATAACTAAATGGAAAAACTTGATATCCTAAATCTACGGTACCTCCCGTTTGAGGAAAGAACGTAACTTCGGTTGTTAATCCACTTAAATTTACACTAGAAATTAATACACCACAATCTGCCATGTTAATAAATATCGATACTTTTTACTTTATAATTCATTATCCACAAATTCCCGTATTAATAACTTGATTCCCACTTAATTGTATAAAAGTAGCACCATCAGATATTGTAAAATTAGTACCTGTTGGCGGTATTGTTAAAGATTTATCTCCATAAACATAATCCCCATACCCTAAAGTATTAAAAGGTTTTGATGTATAAATGGTTACATTTGATGGGTTAGCTGTCATATTAACAGAACCACAAACATTTTGATACCAACCTCCTGTTCGTAAATTATACATAAAAACAGTTGTTGGGGTAACAGTTGGCGTCGGTGTAACAGTTGGTGTTGGTGATGTGGATGTAGGTGTTGGTGTTACTGATGTTTGGGTTGGAGTTGCGGTAATTGTTTGGGTTGGAGTTGTTGATGGACATAGACCAATAAAAACAATATCTAAAGGAGCACTGTAGTTTTCAACAAAAATATTTTTACCACAAATATATTCAGTTTTAAGAGGGTCAATGGTACTAACATTAACAATATCAGTACATCCTGTCCATCGATAATAACCTTCTTGTACGGTATTATAATTTGTTATTCTAAAATAATTACAGTCTGTAATATACATATTATGTTGGAGTATTAGTAGGTGTTAGAGTTAATGTCGGCGTTGGGGTTTGAGTTACGCATAGATTGTAATTACCCACAATATCCCCATTTAAGTTAAGTTCAACAACAACATTTGAATAATTGTAATAACCTATTAAATCTGTTGTATTACCACCAAATTCTGAATCATAGAAAAATGTGTTTTCATCAAAATTAGAGTTATCCCCCCATATTGTGGAATTATCTAAACATGAACAAGCGTCAACTTGTACTATTCCATAACAACTAACAAATTCTGTTCTAGCTCTTGTTGGTGTTGGAGTTTGTGTTGGAGTTTGTGTACTAGTTTGGGTTTGTGTCATTGTGTTAGTGGGAGTTTGAGTCATTGTGTTAGTAGGAGTTTGAGTCATTGTATTGGTAGGGGTTTGAGTTATTGTGTTGGTTGGTGTTTGAGTTTGTGTTGGAGTTTTTGTTGGTGTTGAAGTTTGAGTTTGTGTTGGAGTTTTTGTTACAGTATTAGTAGGGGTTTGAGTTGGGGTTGGTAAAGGACAACTTCCTAATAGTACAATATTACCATCCCCGTCAGCAATTTGAACAGATTCCGCACAAATAACTTGAGTTGTATAGACATCTAAGAAAGTATCAAAAGCAAATCCATCACAATCAATACCAACAAAGGTTGTTTGATTTTGAATTCCTCCAAATAATAAATAACTCTTACATGAAGAATTACTTGGTGTTATTGTAGGAGTTGATGTGTTAGTTGGAGTTTGATTTGGAGTTTTAGTATTAGTTGGTGTTACCGTAGGAGTTGTTGTGTTAGTTGGTGTCATTGTTGGAGTTTTAGTATTGGTTGGTGTGTTTGTTGGTGTTTTAGTTGGAGTCTCAGTATTAGTTGGAGTTGCAGTAGGTGTTAATCCCACAGTTACTGAAGGAGTTGGTGTTTGTGTATTTGTTGGGGTAGAAGTTTGAGTATTTGTTGGTGTTTGTGTATTTGTTGGAGTAGAAGTTTGAGTATTTGTTGGGGTAGAAGTTTGAGTTTGAGTCATTGTTGGAGTCACGGTTGGACACGGATATAATGTATACCCTAAATCATTACATGGTACTGAAATGTAAATTAAATCATTATTTGGAATAATGATTCTACAATTTAGACAATTAGGGTCTAATAGGTCATACTTATATTTTAATATTCTAAAATTATGTTTAATTTGAGAAGCGTTTAATGGTTCAGTGTACATTCTAAACGCACTAATATCCCCAATCAAACTACCTCCAAATATTTCTTCCAACCTAATTTGAGTTGTAAGTCCAGAATATTCAGTATGTGTTAAGTCATTTGTTGTTAAACATTCAGGGTCTTGTTGATATGTAATACCACTTAACTCGGCAGGACATCCTCCAGAAAAAGTAAGGTTGTCGTGTAATCCTTGAGTTCCCCCACCCACAGAGATGTTATATCCAACACCAATTTGTTTTTCTTTTTCAACATTAAGAAGTCTTGGGATAATTTCTTCAAAGTTTTCCGCAACCATAAACAATTTACCGTTAACATAAAATTTAAGATTACCTAATCTATATTTTTGTTCTTCGGTCCACATATCGTTAAATGTAACGACTTCGGTATATGGCGGGTTATAAGGTTGTTCGTGTGTCAAAGGTGGTTCAACTAATGTAGGACTTCTGTTTTCAATAGTTGCAAAATATTCTTGTTTAACTAATAACCCAAGACCACCCTTATCATATAAATCACATTTATCAAACCATTCTTTTCTTTGGAATACCGCATCAATTTGAACCCAATGTTCTACATTAGGGTATGTGGTTCCACTACAATCACTAAAGATGCCTCTGGTTGAACACCATTCGGTAACTGAGGTTCCTGTATGATATGTTAATCCTGTAAGACAAGTTCCACTATGTTCACATCCTCCGGTAATTCTATAAGTCTTAACACATAACCTTGGGTTTCCTGTATCACCACTAAGTCTAAGAGATATACCATTTGAGACCCCATCGTATAATGGGTCTTTTTCAGGGTATTTGGCAGTTGTTTGACAATCACAAAGACACCCACAAGTACAATGAGTTATTGTACCTCCTGATGGTTGATAGACTTGGAGACACTCTGATGAAGTATTTGCGCTACTTGCACATCCACATGTGTGCATACATGTTAATCCTGATGTTACCCTTGTATATCCACTATCTTGTTTTGGAGAACCATCGGCATAGTGATAGAATTTATTTTCAGCTCTTGCTCCCATATAAAAGAAAGTTCCTTTATTGTCAGGGTAACGAGCATTTAATCCAACATTAGTATCACCTGTCCATCTATATCTTAATACAAACTCGGCGGTCCAACCTAATGAAACTCTTTGAGGAAATACTTGATAATCATATCCAGGTAATTTATAAAAACCTTGAAAAAATCCTCCATTTAATCTTGCAAAATATCCAACAGGTGTCCCATTGGTCGCATAAGACATGTCATAAGAATATGAATTATCATTCCATAATCTATTTTGAGTTGTTGTAAATCCTGTAATAGGATGCATTTTCATTCTCCTATCGTATTTGTATCTACTATATGTGTCAGCGGATGAGGTATAAAGTCCCGTTGTGATTTGAATTGTCTCACCTGACATATTCTTAACAAGACCATTATCAATACCAGTTAATCCAACGTCACATAAATTTGTAACTACAGGACAAAAGTTTGGGTCAAGGTTATCAGGGTTCCAATAATTTTCAGAGACAATTGTATTGTCATCAAAATTACATCCACCTGTTTGACAAATTGTGGTGCCCGAACTATTAAAGTCAAACTTAAATGGCATTCTATTACCATCGTCCTCACCTATTAATAAAGGGGAAAATATCACCTCTTGGTCATAGTCTTTCTCATCTGATGCGAGACATATGTCCGTGATTTCGTTGACGGGTTTAATACCCCATCTCCTAAAATTATATTGATTAATATTTTGATATGCCATAAACTAATGATAAATACCTTGTTTCAGAGTATTTATATGTTAAAAGAAAAGATGATTGCCACAGATAACGAATTTTACTCACCACCGTATTATTTTCTCCTAAGAGATAAAGGGAGCAAATATTCTCTATATTTCTCTGTAGAGGGTAATTTGACTGAAGCTCGTAAAAAAGACGAAGTAATTCACTTTGAAAAAAGTAAGGGTGAGAAGGTAAAAAAACATTTGAAAAAAATTGCAAATGAGAAAAAAATCAAGGATACCAAAACATTAAAAACTGATTTGGAAGAATTAGTAAATGATGATGGGGCAATGTCAAATTCTGCAATCCCTATTTTGGACCCAAAACTTCATCCAAGAAAAACAATGGACCAGACTGTTGCTGCCGCTAGAATCACAAACGACCCAATTTCTCGTGGATATAGAACTTATTATGGAGAAAGTGAAATGAAAGAAATTGATATGTCAGGTGCTTTTGGTTATGAAGAAACTGAAAACATGGACGGTCCAGAAACATATGAGTATTTAATTAAGAATATGGGTATGGAACCTGACGATGCAAAAGAAAGAACAAAACAGCAAGGTAAAGACCCTTCAGGTAAAAAAGACAAAAAATCAGCTTATTATAAAGATAAAAATTTTATTACAAGAGCGACTTTATCTGAAATACAAAAACAAAAAGCCATTAAAATGGTTGAGGATTTATTAACTAAAAAAAGTTCATCTGACACTGCGGATGTTAATAAAAAAGAACTTGACGCTTCTAAAATATTAAAAAGGAATATAAACAGCTTAAAAAAACAAGCGGAAAAAGAAGGTTTATCTATTTCTGAATTAATTAAATTGTTAAAGAGTGAATAAAGATTTATACGGTTCGGCAAAAGGGGAAATTGAATTTCCTAAAGACAAACAAGACCACATGAAAAAATGCTTTCGTATGGTTAAAAATGCTGATGAAAACACTGAAGGATTTAATAGGAACCAAGAATTACAAAATCAAAATTTTATTGAATATCGACAACTAAAAAGAATAAAAAACTTTTTTGATAATTTTAAAGGTAATCATAATGAATCCCCGTTTATATTAAACGGTGGTGTCGTAATGAAGAATTGGGTGGAAAATGAGTTAAGAAAAATGAGGGATTACAATAAGATGACCAAAACTAATAAAATGAATGCTGGAATGCAAAATCAATTTATTAAACCACACGAAAAGAAAAATTTTACAAATGTAAGACCTTCTCAAGAACACACAAAAACTGTTGATAGATATAATTCAGCGGTCACTGAAAGCCTTAAAAGAATAAACGAACTAATTTCAAAACTATAATTATGGCAAACGAACTAATTGTTGACTTAAGTCAAAATGAACCAAACGCACTTACTGCTGTAGCTGATGCAGAAAGAGCAAAATTAATACCTAAAAATGATTACAACGCCGCAGGTAATGAATATTCATCCGTAAACAAAGACGCGGTTGCTGACGGAGATTCAATGGGAAGAGGAACAGGTTCCTTTTTAGATGTTTACAATGTAAACGCAGGTACTATTAATGATGTAATAGAAAGAAAAAGCGAAATCAAAATTAATAAATTTAACTCATCAAAAACATACCCTAATTTCTAATGAAATTAAAAGATACTCTTAAAAGTTTAATATGCGAAATCGCGTCTATTGATAGCGTTGTTGACGCCATCAAACAAAGACAAAAGGTTATTGTTTATTACGATGGTGACGAACCAGGTGGTAGAGGTCTTAGAGAAATTGAACCCGTTTGTTTAGGAGTAAGTAAAGCAGGAAATAAAGTATTAAGGGGATGGGATGACGAAGGGGCTTCTCATACCGCATATAAAGGTGAACAACCATTACCAGGGTGGAGACTTTTTAGGTTAGATAAGATTTTATCAATTAAACCAACGGGTGAAGTTTACAATACTCCGAGACCTAATTATAATTTTAATGGTGATAAGAGTATGGTCAGTGTTATTATCAATGCTAAATTTGATAATCAACCACCGTCTCCACAACCATCACCTACTAATCCAACACCTGTAACACCAACAACAACACCAACACCTGAAGAAGAAAACATTACATAATATGAACGACGATTTTTTGAAAAAATTAATGGTTTCAAAGGCCATTATGGACAAGACAGATAATATTAAAGGTAGCCCTAAAAATTCCCAACCACAACATATGGTTGAAGATTTTAGTATGCCACAAGCAAAATATAACATACCTCAAGAATTTTTACAGGAACAACCATCTATGGGACAAGGTCAACAACCTTATTTGTCTGAACTTCCAAGAGTGAATACAAAACCAGTTGGTAATACAAGTATTGATGCAATTAAAAATTCAAAACTGCCGGACGAAATTAAAAGATTAATGATGGAACACCCTATTAATCAGCCACAACAACAAGAGGCGACATTGTCTAATGATTTAATTGAAAGAGCGACAAGGTTAATGAAGACAGGTAATGATGGTAATTACATTCCTGAATCGGCAAAACCAAGTATACCACAACCTATCACACAAACTAAAAAAAGTACTGGTGAAGGTATTAATTATAGATTAATTCAAAAAATGATTAATGAAGCTATAACTAACGCTTTAAAAGATAATGGATTAATTACTGAAAGTGCCGAAAAATCTAATGAAATATTTAGTTTTAAAGTTGGTAAACATGTCTTTGAAGGTAAAGTAACCAAAATTAAAAAATTGTCTTAACGCCTTTTCTTATTTGACTTAAATTCTTATACTTTTGAGTATAAAATAAATTTATGTCAAAAATTAAAGTACTCGTTGTACCATCCGATAGAACCGGAGTTGGTAAATTTAGGTCAGTAGACCCTCATATTTTTTTACAAAAACAATACCCCGATGATTTTCATGTGGATATTGTGTATGACCCACCATTTGATGATATTAGTTATTGGTCCCAATACCAAATAGTGTCATTCCATAGAAGTATTGGCCCCGATTTTGAAAAGGCCAAACTACTTATTCAAACATTAAATTCTTTAGGGGTGATTACTATTTGCGATATTGATGATTATTGGATGCCAGGTAAAGAACATCCAATCCACGATATTATTAAAGTTCACAAAATCAATGAGAAAATTGTTGAGAACTTAAAAATTGCAAAGTATGTAACCACAACTACTACAATATTTGCAGATGAAATCAAAAAATTAAACTCAAATGTGGTTGTTTTTCCTAATGCGATTAATCCTAATGAATCTCAATTTAAAGAACCAACATTAGAATCCGATAGACTTAGAATTGGTTGGTTAGGTGGTTCTTCTCACTTACACGATATACAATTGTTAGACCAAGGATTTGGTAAAATAAAATCACTTAAAGATAAAGTTCAATATGTTCTTTGTGGTTTTGATACAAGAGGAACTATTACTGAGATTAATGCACAAACGGGTGAACAAACAAAAAGAAATATTCTTCCTCATGAAACCGTTTGGGCTCAATATGAAAAAATATTCACACAAGATTATTCAATCGTATCTGAAAATTATAAAAAACATTTGGTAAACTATAATCAAGACATTTATACTGGTGATTTAGATGAATCGTATGTTAGAGTTTGGACAAAACCTGTTACATCATACGCTAAAAATTATTCTAAATTTGATGTTTCTTTATCTCCAATTAAAAATACAATGTTTAATAGAATGAAATCTCAATTAAAAGTTATTGAGGCGGGATTCTATAAAAAAGCATTAATTGCTTCTGATTTAGGTCCATACACTATCGACTTAAAACACTGTTTAAAAAATGGTGAATTTGTGGATGGAAATGCAATGTTAGTTGACGAACATAGAAATCACAGTGATTGGGCTAAATTTATTGAAAAGTTGGTAAAAAATCCTAACTTAGCAAAAGATATGGGGGAAAGACTATATGAAACTGTAAAAGATACATATGACCTTAATGTTGTAACAAAAACAAGAGCTGAATTCTATAAATCAATTGTATAATGATAAACATACCTTTAACTAAAATTTTATTCTTAGATATTGAAACTGTCGGTATCCAACCTAATTGGTCGGCACTTGAAGAACTTAGACCTGAATTGGCATTTCAATTTAGAAATTATCATGATTGGTTTCAAAAAAGATTCCCTGAAGATGCTGACAAACCTGTGGGTGATATGTTTGTAAATAGGGCTGCGTTAGTTCCTGAGTTTGCAAGAATTGCTTGTGTTAGTGTTGCCTTTGTAACAGAAAAAGGTGAAACTAAAATGCAATCTTTTAGTGACCCTGATGAAAAAAAATTATTACAAGATGTTCAAAAACTTTTACATAGAGTTGGTGAACTTGGTTTCTTTTTATGTGGTCATAATGTTAAAGGTTTTGACATACCAATGATGGCGAAAAGAATGATTATGAATGGTATTCTTCCACCTAAAATATTACCAGGTCACGATACCAAACCATGGGAAATTAAAGCTCTTGATACCAAAGAACTTTGGCAATATGGTGGTTATGGGTCCATAGCATCATTAGAACTTATGTGTGTTTGTTTAGGTGTTGAGTCTTCTAAGACAATGGAAATCACAGGAAATAAAGTTCACGAAGCTTTTTGGGTTAAAAAAGATATTGAAGGTATTGTAAAATATTGTGAAAAAGATGTGTCGGTATTAATCGATGTGATAAATAAATTATTAAAATTAAAGTAATGACAGAAAATTTAGGTATTACTCCAGAAGGATGGACTCAAATACAAGAACAATTTAAAAATATAATCTCAGAGGCAGGTGTTGAACCTGAGGAAACTTATCAAAAAGAGTTAGAAGAACTTTTTGGAATGTCTATTGAAGAAATGAATAGAGATACTGAAGTTGCAATTAAAAGTAAGGTGTTAGGTGTTGAATTAATTCATCCCGATGCTAAGTTCCCAACATATGCTTATAAATCTGACTCAGGTTTTGACTTACATTCAGTTGTTGATTATGATATTCTACCATCAAGTAGAGCCCTTATTCCAACAGGTATAAAATTATCAATTCCAGATGATTGTGAAGTTCAAGTAAGGCCTAAAAGTGGGTTAGCAATTAATTATGGATTAACAGTATTAAACACCCCTGGTACTGTTGACTCAGGATATAATGGCGAAATTAAAGTCATTGTTTTGAATGCCGGTGGAGAAACAATTAGTATTACTAAAGGTATGAAAATAGCTCAAGCGGTTTTATGTCCTGTATTCACAGGAAAATACGTTAGATTAAATCGATTAGATAAAATCGAAGATAAAGATAGAGGTGATAATGGTTTTGGAAGTACAGGAATAGTATAATTTATGATTACAGTAGGATATTCAACAAGAGAATCTAAACCTGAGTTTATTGAATACTTGAAAAAAAGTTCAGGGTTTAAGAAACTTGAGGTTATTGAAAAAGTTAATAATGGTGAGAAATCTCTTTCTCAAGTTTATAACGAAATATTATCAGAAGCAAAAACTGACATAGTCATTCTTTGTCATGATGACATTTATTTTGACACCAGTTCTTGGTGTCATAAAATACTTAAACATTTTGAAAAAAGTGATTTTGGAATTATCGGAATGGCGGGAACTACAGAAATGCCTTCTAGTGGAATGTGGTGGGAAAACAGAAAAAAAATGATTGGTATTGTTAATCACGAAAGTGATGGAAAAAAATGGTCATCAAAATATTCTGACGACTTAAATAATAGAATTAAAGAGACCGTAATTGTTGATGGACTTTTTATTGCCATTAGTAAAAAAAGAATTAAACATAATTTTGTTGAAGATTTCAAAGGGTTTCATTTTTATGACATCCCATTTTGTTTTGAAAATCATATTAATGGAGTTAAAGTTGGTGTAATAACTAATATAAGAATAACTCATAAATCAATTGGTCAAACTAACCAACAATGGGAAGATAATAAATTATTATTTGCTGAAAAATATAAAGAAAATTTACCTTGTAAAATCCCATATAATTTAAATGATAAAGTTAGAGTTTTATTATCTTGTTTAAATTTTAAGACTTTAACTGGCTCTGAGTTATATGTTTTTGAATTAGCTAAAGAATTGAAAAAACTTAATTGTAGTGTCACAGTTTTATCTCAAATAGGTGGTCCATTAACAGATATGGCAAAAAAAATTGGCATCAAATGTCTACCATTTGAAGAGGCACCCGGGTTTAAAATGGGTGATGGTAAATGGGGATTTAATGGCCCCAATGGTCCGGAATTATCAAAAGAAAATTCAATGTATCGAATATCTGATGTTAATTATGACATCATACATATGCAACACAAACCTGTTGCCGAAAGAATGTTAAATTTTTACCCTGAATTAAATAAGATATATTCAATTCATTCTGAAGTTATTGAATTGGAGAATCCAATAAAAGATGATACGATTAAAAAATATATTGCAATTAGACCTGAAATTAAGGACTACATTGTAAATAATTTTGAAATTCCTGAAGAACAAGTTGATATAATTTATAACCCAATTGATAGTGATAAATTCAAACCAAATTCTTCAATTAAAACTGAAAACTCAGTTTTATTTGTAGGAACAATTGATTATTTACGAAAAGAAACAATTTTGGATTTAATGGAAAGAACCAAAGAAGAAGGTAAAGAACTTTGGTTAGTTGGTGAAGATAAAGGAAATTATTTACAACAAGTTCTATTTGAGCCTCATGTTAAACATTTTCCGGCTACTTGGTCTGTAGAAAACTTTATTTACAAATGTGAGGAAACTGCAGGGATTCAATTAGGTAGAACAACCATTGAGGGATGGATGTGTGGAAAACCAAGTTGGATTTATAAAGTAGACTCTGGTGGTTTTATTTTATCTAAAGAAAAATTTGACCCACCTACAGATATTGAAAAATATTACGCATCTAATGTTGCAAAACAAATAAAAGAAGAATATCTTAAAAATTTATAATATGACTATAGGTGTTATTGGTGTAGGAAATTTAGGACTATCTTTTGCGTTATTATGCGAAAATGCCGGATATAATGTTTTAGTGTCCGATATAAATGAAGATTACGTTTACAATTTAAATCAAGGTATTTGTAAAACAAATGAACCTTTAATTCAAAAAATGTTATTTGAAGTTTATGATTTTAGTGCGACAACATCTAATATAGAAGTTATAGAAAAATCTGACATTATTTTTACTTTTGTACCAACTCCTTCAAATTTGGACGGAGAATATGATACAACTAAACTTTTTGAAGTTACAAATGAATTTTTTACTGCGTCTCAATTAGAAATACCAATTTACAATAAAAAATTTATTGTAGGGTGTACAACTAATCCTGGTGATGTTGAACAAATACAAAATAAACTTAGAATGTTTGACATTCAAGTTGCATATAATCCAGAAGTTATTTCTCAAAATGGAACTATTCTTGGACTTGAAAATCCTGATATTCTTTTAATAGGGACTGAATACCCACAATTGGCGGATGATTTAATAAAAATTTATGAAAGAATCCAAAAAAATTCTGTGAATGCTCATGTTATGAGTTATAAAGCGGCTGAAGTCACAAAAATTAGTATTAATTGTATGATTGCGGCTAAGATTAGTTATACCAATATGATAGGAAATCTTTTAATGAAATCTGGATTAAATACGGAAATTGACCTTGTTTTAAATGCCATCGGTGGAGATTCAAGAATTGGTAAAAAAAATATGAAATATGGTTTTGGATTTGGTGGACCTTATTTACCAAGGAGTAATAGAGCGTTAATTAAATTTGCGGAAAATTTAGATATGAAATTAACTTTACCTATTGCAATAGATGAATTTAATAAAGAACATTTTTCATTTTTAAAAGACCATTACATTTCACTAAACCCAAATAAAGAGGTTCCATTTGTTATGAATTATATTACACACAAAAAAGGGTCGGATAGTTTAGAAGAATCACAACAATTTAAATTATGTGTGGACTTATTAGACGAAGGGTACATGGTCAATGTGATTGAAAATCCTGAAATTATAAAAAACTTAAATACTTTAAGCGAATCGTATAATGGTCGTTTAAAATTTTTTCCAATAGGAACAAATCCTCAGGGATTAAAAATAGATTTACAATGATAATTTTAACAACAACATATAATTGTGAAAAATATGTAGAAAAATCTTTACTGTCAATTATGAGCCAAAAATTTAAAGATTTTACATGTTATATCACAGATGACATGTCAACGGATAATACTGTTGACATTATAAAAAAAACAATTGAGGGAGATTCTCGTTTTATTTTAATTGAAAATCAGTCCAAGATGTTTCAAGCGGGAAATTATGACCAAGTAATAAGACTTAGGGAAATACCTGATGAAGAAATTTGTATTGAAGTAGATGGTGATGATTGGTTACCAAACTCAAATGTTTTTACTTTAATTAACGAAGTATATCAAGACCCTAATGTATGGATTACGAGTGGGTCATTCAAATACCATGATGGTAGACCAGGATTTGCAAACCCACCAACTGATTTTACAAACATAAGAAAACAAACATTTACCCTGTCTCATTTAAGGACTTGGAAATCTTGGTTATGGAAAAAAATTAAAGAAGAAGATTTAAGAGATAGTGATGGAAATCGATGGGAAATTGCTTGTGATTTGGCGTTTATGTTTCCAATGGTTGAAATGGCAGGAGAAAAACATTTTAAATTTTTACCAACAATTAATTACATCTATAATGAATTAAACCCATTAAACGAACATAAAGTTAATCTACCAAAAGTATCTGCAACTGCAAATATTGTTAGAAATAAAACACCATATAGTAAAATAGAATAATGAAAATTTCAATTTGTATACCCACATGGGAACAATACGGGAAAGGTTTAGAATTTTTAAAAAATAATTTTGATAAAATTTTAAACCAAACATATAAAAATTTTAATGTGATTATTTCTGACCATAGTATTGATAATAAAATTAAAAATCTTTGTGAATCATATTCTGATAAATTTGAAATTAAATATTTTAAATTTGATAAGTTATTAGGTAATGGGCCTGCAAACACAAATAATTCAATTATTTGCGCCGATGGTGAAATTATTAAAATAATGTTTCAAGACGATTTTTTTTATGATGATACATCATTAGAGTTAATTAGTGAGGAATTTAAAAATGACGACTGTAAATGGTTAGTTAATGGGTGTAACCATACAAATGATGATGGAAAAACTTTTTATAATTTTATGAGTCCTTCATGGAATGATAAAATTCCAATAGGAATTAATACAATTAGTTCTCCATCAGTTTTATCTTTTAGAAATGAAAACCCGTGTCTTTTTGATGAAGAATTAACAATGTTAATGGATTGTGAAATGTACTATCAACTTTACATCAGATATGGTTTACCTAAAATTATTACAAATTGCTTAATAACAAATAGAATGCACCAACATCAAATTAGTAGTTTATACAAAAAAGATATGCATTTGGAAATAAATCACGTAAGAAACAAACATAACATATGAAAACAAGTAAAGTGTACATTAACATTCCAGCCGGGACAGCTGCGGGTGGTGTTGAATCCCTATTTCAATTAGCGGATGCAATTAACAATGTTGGAGGGGAATCAATTGTATTATGGGATATCCCATATGCTGACCCAATCCCTGCAAAATATAAACATTATAATATTCAACATTCAAAAGATGTTGAAGACATTTCTGATAATTGGGTTATCTATCCTGAAGTTTGGACCGAAAAATTAGACACCTATAAAAATATGAAAAAAGCCATATGGTGGTTAAGTGTTGACAATAACCATGGTAAATTTCAAGATTTTTCAAATTCAAATATTACTCATTTTTACCAATCTTTTTATGCCTTGGATTTTTTACAAAAAAATGGTGTTGAAAAATATCTTCCATTATTTGACTATATCCCATCAAAATATATTGAATCAACTTACGATATAAACCAAAAGAAAAATATTGTTTGTTATAACCCTGTTAAGGGTCTTGGAGTTACCAATCAAATTAAATCATTAAATCCTGATATTGAACTTGTACCTATTGTGGGTATGGATGAAAATCAAATAATTGAATTATTAAAAACAAGTAAAATTTATATTGATTTTGGTCATCATCCCGGTAGAGATAGAATCCCGAGAGAATCTGCAATACTTGGAAATTGTGTAATAACTAATTCTACGGGGTCTGCTGGATTTTATAATGATATCCCTGTTAGTAAACAATTTAAAACATCTAATGTTGAAGAAATTGGAAATACAATTCGTAATTGTTTTGAAAACTTTGAATCAGTTATTGACGAGTATTCTTTATACAGGTCTTCAATTAAAAACCAAAAAGAACAATTACATAATTTAACTAAACAATATTTTTTATAATGATTTTAAATGATGACTTAGGAGTAAATAAAAATGTTTTATACGATATTACATCAAAATACACTGATTCAATATTTGTTGATTTAGGTGTTAGAGAAGGTCTTTCGTCTAAAATAATGTTATCAGATTCTATTAAAAATAACAATAAAGTATTTGGTGTTGATGTTGATTGGAGTATGTTAAACTTTGAAGTTAGTTCTCATCCTAATTATACTACAATTTTAGGCGATTCGTCTACCGTTGGAAAATATTGGGATAAAAAAATAAGTGGATTATTTGTTGACACTTTTCACATCAAAGACCAAGTTTTATCTGAATTATATTTTTGGTATCCTCATCTTGAAGAAGGCGGGTTTATTGCATTCCATGACACAAATTGGCCGATAGGGCAACATGATAAGTATGGAGATATTACTTGGGGTAGAGTTGAAGAAGGGGTTAAATTATTTTTTAATGTTGTTTCATTAAACTATGAAGATGAGTTTATTAAAATGAGTAACTATCCTGAGTCTTATGGTCTGACAATTGTTGAAATTAAAAAGAAAAAAGATTACATATCTGAACTACCTAATTGGAAAGAAATTATTGATGGAAGAAATCATTTAATTAGTCTTTTTTGGAACGAAGAAAATAAATCAAATATTAAAATTGACTTAGTATTAAATGTATGATTATGTAATAGTTGGTAGTGGGTTTTTTGGTTCTATTTGCGCAAGAGAACTAACTGATAATGGATATAAATGTTTGGTAATTGAAAATCGTAACCATATTGGTGGTAATTGTCATACAGAAAAAAAAGACAATATAAACATACACACATACGGTCCTCACATATTTCACACTTCAGATGAGGAGATATGGAATTGGATTAACCAATATGTTAAATTTAATAATTTTATTTTAACTCCTGTTGCAAATTATAAAGGCGAAATATATTCATTACCTTTTAGTATGTGGACATTCAATAAATTATGGAATGTAACAACACCTGAAGAAGCTCAAGAAATTATTAAGTCCCAATCAATAGATATTGATGAGCCTAAAAATTTAGAAGAACAGGCAATAAAATTAGTTGGTAAAGATGTGTATGAAAAATTGATTAAAGGTTACACCGCAAAACAATGGAGAAAAGACCCAAAAGAATTACCAAAAGAGATTATTAAAAGATTACCAATTAGGTTCACATACGACAATAATTACTTTAATGACACATACCAAGGAATACCAATTGGTGGTTATACTCAAATTTTTGAAAAATTATTAGATGGTGTTGAAGTTAAGTTAAATACTGATTATTTTAATGATAAAGAATATTGGGATAGTATTGGTAAAAATATAATTTATACAGGTCCTATTGATAAATTTTATAATTATCAATTTGGAGAACTTGAATATAAAACAACAAAGTTTAAACATGTAAAAAAAGATGTTCAAAATTTTCAAGGAGTTGTAATGGTAAATTATACTGATGAAGCCATACCATATACCAGAATAATTGAACATAAACATTTTGAAAAAACCGAATCACCGGTAACTTGGTTAACTTATGAATATCCAATTGAATATCAAGCGGATAAAACTGAACCATATTATCCGGTAAATGATTCTGAAAACAATTTAAAATATTCAAAATATAAAGAATTGTCAGAGTTACAATCAAAACACATTTTTGGTGGTAGATTAGGACAGTATAAATATTACGATATGCATCAAGTAATTAAAAGTGCTTTAGACACCGTAAAAACGTTAATAAATAAATAATATGTATAACTTATCAGTAATATCTAGTTTTGGATTAGATGTAGGATTTCAAACAGAAAAATTTTGTGAACTTTATGCAGATATAGTTCCACATACACCTAAAGAATCCATCAGAATTTTATGGGTTATGGAACCAAATGAAGTTTCAGGTTTTAGACAAAACGCAATAACTAATCATAATAAATTTGATTTAATTTTAACATGGGATAAAGAAATTTTATCATTATGTCCAAACGCTAAACTGTTCCCTTATGGAACAACTTGGATTAAAGATTTTGAATTTCCTGAACAAAAAGAATATTGTATTACAACATTAGTTGGTGGTAAACATCAATGTACAGGTCATAGATTAAGACATTTAATACCTGAAAAAAGTAAATTAATTACCTCTATACCAATTCATTTGTATAACAGTGTTAACACGTCATTTACTCAATTACCTGAATTAAAACAAATGAAAAGTAATCTTTGGAAAAACGAATTATTTTATTCTCAATTTCATATTGTTATTGAAAATGTAACATCAGATAATTGGTTTACAGAGAAGTTAATTGATTGTTTTCAAACAAAAACAATTCCAATTTATATTGGTTGTGATAATATTGGTGATTATTTTGATTTACGAGGTATCTTTCATGTAAAAACATTAGATGAGATGGTAGATATATGTAATACAATCACACCTCAAACATATCAAAATATGTTAGAATATGTTAATATAAATTATGAAAAATCTATGAATTACCATGATTTTAGAAAAAGAGTTGAAGATGAGGTTACATTATTTATAAAAAATAATTAAAATTATGAGTATTGCATCAACAAGATTAATGGGTGGGCTGGGAAATTTAATGTTTCAAATAGCGGCAACTTATAGTGTGTCTCTTAGAGATAATAAAGAAATGATTTGTGACACTAGAGATATGATGATACCACATAAATCATATGAATATTATATCAATAATATTTTTAGAAAAATAAAATTTTCAGATAAATTAACTAACCTACAACATTCCGGTGAAAGCGGATTTCAATATTTTCCAATACAAAAATTAGAAGGAGATATAAAATTAATAGGTCATTTTCAAAGTGAAAAATATTTTATAGATTATAAAAATGAAATATTAGAACTTTTTAAAATTGATGAGGTAACAAACTCATATTTGTTAGAAAAATATGGTGAAATTTTAAACCAAGATACTTGTTCTATTCATGTTAGAAGAGGAGACTATCTTTCATTACCAAATCATCATCCGTCACAACCAATTGACTATTATGAAAACGCTATTAAAATTATCGGTGAAGATAAACATTTTTTAATATTTTCAGATGATATTAAATGGTGTGAAGAAAATTTTGGTTTTATTAAAAATAAAACATTTATAACCAATAATTTAGATTACCAAGATTTATATTTAATGTCTATGTGTAAAAATAATGTTATTGCAAACTCGACATTTAGTTGGTGGGGAGCATGGTTAAATAAAAATGAAAATAAAAAAGTTGTAGCGCCTACTAAATGGTTTGGTGTTACGTATTCGTCATTTAAAACTGACGATTTATATTGTGATAATTGGATTAAAATATGAAAGTATTAGTAACAGGGTCTAACGGATTAGTCGGAAATGCGTTAAGAGATTTATTAGGTGAAAACCATGTGTATCACACAAGGAAAGACGCCGATTTAACCGATGAAAAATCAACCAATGACTATATTACATATCATGTAAAAAATTCAGGTGTTGACACAATCATACATTGTGCTGCAATGGTTGGAGGAGTTCAAGCAAATTCAAAAAATAACGAAACTTTTTTTATTGAAAACTATAAAATAAATAACAATGTTATAACCTCATCATTTGAAAATGGTGTTAAAAATTTTGTAAATTTATCTTCTACTTGTATTTTTCCTGACACAAATATTACTTACCCATTAACCGCAGACCAAATCGATATTGCCCCTCCTCACCCATCTAACCATGGGTATTCTTATGCTAAAAGATTATCAGGATATCAAACAAAAATTATTAGACAATTAACAGGTTATAATTGGATTACAATTGTACCAACAAATGTTTATGGCCCTCACGATAATTTTCATCCTGACCATAGTCATATGATTCCTGGTATCATTCACAGAGCATATAATTGTAAAGAAAAAAATGAAGACTTTGTAGTTTGGGGGGATGGAAGCCCATTAAGACAATTTATACATTCTAAAGATTTGGCTAAAATTATTTTATGGTCAATTGATAATTGGAATAGTGATGTCCCATTTATGGCGGTTAATGATAATGAACATTCAGTCATGAATATTGTTAAAATTGTTACCAAAAAATTTGGTATTGAGAATGATAAATTAATTTTTGATGAAACAAAACCAAGAGGACAATTTAGAAAACCCGCAAAATCTGACATACCTAAAGATTATGAATATATTAACATAGAACAAGGAATTACCGAAACCATTGATTGGTTTATTAAAAATTATAAAACTCTAAGAAAATGAAAAGAATTGATTTAATTCAAGACACTATTGATAACCAAGACATTGATAATTTAATTGAATGGTTAAAAGATTATCCAAGATTAACTAAAGGTTCTAAAACAATTGAATTTGAAAATAAATGGTCCGAATGGTTGGGTTCCAAATATTCTGTATTTGTAAATTCAGGGTCATCAGCAAATTTGCTTATGTTATACGCATTAAAAATTCTTAATAAAATGAAGAACAGTAAAGTTTGCGTACCTTCATTATGTTGGGCAACAGATTTAGCACCTGTACTTCAATTTGATATGCAACCATTATTAATTGATTGTAATTTGGATAACCTATCCGTTGACTTAATTCATTTAGAAGAAGTATTCAAAACAGAACAACCGTCAGTATTAATATTAGTTTCTGTTTTAGGATTATCTCCTGATATGGAATTAATTATTGAATTGTGTAAAAAATATGACGTTATTTTACTTGAAGATAATTGTGAATCTCAAGGTACAAAATTTAAAGGGACTAAGCTTGGTAACTTTGGTTTAATGTCATCATTTTCAACATATTTTGGACATACTATGTCTACCATCGAAGGTGGTATAATTTCAACCAATGATGATGAAATTTATAACACTTTATTACAACTTAGAAGTCATGGATGGGATAGAGATTTATCATCTGAAAAACAACAGGAATTAAGGAAAGAATGGGATGTAACTGATTTCTCAGCATTATACACATTTTATATTCCAGGATTTAATGTTAGAAGTACCGATTTACAAGCACAACTTGGAATTAAACAGTTAGATAAAGTTGATGGTATGATTAATAATAGATATAAAAATTTCTTATACTATAAATCTAAATTAGAAGGTAAGACATGGTTTCCTAAAACTTTTGATGATAGTTATACATCAAATTTTGCAATCCCAGTTATTACCAAAACTTTAACAGATAAAGAAAATTTAATTAAAGAATTGACAGAAAATAATATTTCATGTAGACCATTAATTTCGGGGTCCATGGGAACTCAACCATTTTATAAAAAATTATATGGTGAGAATAAATTACCTAATTGTTCAATTATAGATGAAAGAGGAGTTTATGTTCCAAATCATGATAAAATGACAACAGAAGATATTGATAGAATTTGTAATATCTTATTAAAATATTAATAGAAAGGAAATGTTAAAGTTTTTTAAACCAGTTAGAGGACATAGAGGGTATTTTTCATACATAACTGAAGGGGTTGTTCACATACACAATGTATTATTAAATCACCCAAATGAGAAAGTAAAAGTCTATTATGATTTGACAAACATTGATGGGTATGGTAGTCAAAATATTTATGACGCATGTTTTGTTCAAGATAAAGAAGATTATCTTTTAAACACTCATGAATATTCTAACATTGAATTGGTTAATTATATTACCCCATTAGACGCTTACAATAGGACGACATTTACGGAAGAAACTTTAAAAATGTGTGACTCTATTATTAAAGAAAATTTCATATTAAATGATGAAATGAATAAATTATTTGAATCTAGACATCCTCAAATTGATTTTACAAAAACCATAGGTTTTCATAGAAGAGCGACTGATATGTCTGTTATACATCATTTAGCGACAATAGATTTATCAACAATCTTTGAGATATTAGAAAAAGAAGAATTTGAAAACATATTTTTAATGTCCGATAATCTTAATGATTTAAATAAATTTAAACAAAGATATGGAAATAAATTAATCACTTTTGACGAATTAACAACATCAACAGTTGAGGATAAACCGTTTTTTAATTTACAAAATGACGAAGAGTCTATTAAAAAACACATACAAGAGATTGTTTTTGGAGCATATACTTTAGGTATGACAAAAAAATTAATTTGTACTATGTCTAATTTGTCAGCATTTGCTATTTTTTCAAACTCAAATCTAAAATACACAAGATTAAATTAAAAATTATGATTATACAAAATAAATTACCAGAACATTATTGCGAACTTAGTTATGTACAACTAATTCAAGAACAATTATTAAAAGAATTTGATGACAATTATAGTCTATATTTTATCCATCCGGATTTAGATGTTATTGAAGGTGTTGATTTTGGTGAAAAAATTAAAAATGATACAAATTATAAAATAGCATTTCATACCGGTAATGAAGTTGCATACTCCCCTCAATATTATGATTTTTTTGATATCATATTTAGAGTTTATTTACAAGAAAATTGTGATTACGAGAAAATATTCCCAATTAATCTTGGGTTTAATTCAAGTGGTCAATATGGAATTTACCCTAACAAAGGTAATAAATTATCTGAAAGAACTAATGATGTTTTTTTTATGGGTAATAAATCAGTTAGATTTGAATTTTATGAGGCAATAAATAATTTGTCAGACAAGTATGATATAACCTTTACCGATGGGTTTAGAACTGGATTACCAATTAAAGACTATTATGATAAATTATCAAATTCCAAAATATGCTTAGCACCAAATGGATATAGTCCTGAAACTTTCAGATATAATGAAGCTCTTGGTTCTGGGTGTATTGTAATAACAAAAGAAAGAGTTAATTCTTGGTTTTACGAAAATAGTACAGCGATTTTTATTGATGATTGGTCTGAAGTTACTGAAGAATTTATTAATAATATATTATTATCTGATATTGACAAAAAATATGAAGAAAATTTAGATTATTATAAAAAATGTTTAAGTCCAGAGGCCAATGCTGAATATATCATTAAAACAATAAAAGAAAAAAAAATAAATTAATATGTCAAAAAAAATTGCATTAATAACAGGAATTAACGGACAAGATGGTTCTTATTTATCCGAGTTCTTATTAAAAAAAGGTTATGAAGTACATGGTACTTTAAAAAGAAACTCTGTTGCGGAAAACCAAACCGCAAGATTGGATAATATATTCAACCAAATTAAACTGCACTACGCAGATTTAACCGATTTATCATCATTAATTTCTGTAATCCAACAAACAAATCCTGATGAAATTTATAATTTGGCAGCACAATCACATGTTAGAATTTCATTTGACCAACCAATATACACAGCTAATGTTACGGGTATTGGAACTCTTAATTTATTAGAGGCCGTTAAATTAATTAAACCATCTATTAAAATATACCAAGCGTCTTCTTCAGAAATGTTTGGAAATTCTATTGACGAAGATGGGTTCCAAAGAGAATCAACCCCATTAAATCCAGTGTCACCTTATGGGTGTGCCAAAGTGTTTAGTTATAATATTGGAAGAAACTATAGAAACTCGTATGGTATGTTTATATCCAACGGTATTTTATTTAATCACGAATCTCCAAGACGAGGAACAAACTTTGTAACAAATAAAGTTTGTAAAGAAGCCGTTAAGATTAAATTAGGGTTATCTAACGAATTAAAATTAGGTAATTTAGATGCAACAAGAGATTGGGGGCATGCTAAGGATTATGTTGAGGCTATGTGGATGATACTACAACAAGAAAAACCTGATGATTATGTATGTTCAACCGGTATCTCACATTCAGTTCAAGATTTATGTGACTATACATTTTCAAAATTAGGATTAGATTATAAAGAGTATGTTAAAGTTGATGAAAAATTTTTACGACCTGAAGAACTTCATAATTTAAAAGGAGATTCGTCAAAATTAAAATCAGTTACCGGATGGTCACCTGAGTACACATTTGAAACAATGTTAGATCTGTCTCTTATACACATCTGACGCTGCCGACGAATAGAGAGGTGTAGATCTCGGTGGTCGCCGT